>ERZ791879.15-NODE-15-length-229604-cov-28.987702_pt1 | contig 229604 bp, 208 predicted proteins | sample MGYA00510162_ERZ791879 | MGnify/ENA primary metagenome ERZ791879 (study PRJEB30046, sample SAMN00792113) | human gut metagenome | study: EMG produced TPA metagenomics assembly of the A metagenome-wide association study of gut microbiota in type 2... | reverse complement strand
TTAACTGGGAGAAAGGAAAAATCCAATTACCATCTAAGATAATTGGATTATACGTAAAGTAATGGATGATATTTCAAAATCAATGGCGGAATCGATTATTAGTAACGAGCTTATTCAAGATATATCGGAAGATATTATTGACAATTTCAAAACTTTATGAAGATGATATCTGCGAAAGGCAGTTTCATATATACTACAATCCATCTAAGCAGGCTGCTGAGCGCGAACAGCTTGAGCAGAACTTGGACCGGATGAAGATGTACCTTGACAAGCACATAGGTGAAGTTCTTACAATCCCTAAGTCTTATAAGAAGTATTTTAATGTCCATCTCAATAAAAAAGGTGAATTTACTTCTTATGATGAAAATACAGCATACATCGAATCAAAGCTGGAAACATGTGGTTACTTCTGCATTATCACATCCGAAGAGATGTCTGCGAAGGAAGCTTTGATTCATTACAAAGGTCGAGATGTATCTGAAAAACTCTTTAGCTCCGATAAATCATTTATTGGTTCCAAGAGTATGCGAGTGCAGTCTGATGAATCATTATCAGCAAAGATATTCATCGCACTCATTGTCAGAAATCGAATCTACAATCTTCTGAAGGAAACACTTCTGGGAATGGAAACACGGCAGAATTATATGACTGTGCCAGCATCCATAAGAGAATTAGAGAAGATTGAAATGGTTCGAAGAAGCAATGGGGGATACCGATTGGATCATGCGATATCAAAGCGACAACGAACCATACTAAGCGCATTTGGTATGGATGATGAAGATATAAAAACATTAGCATCCAACATCAATACAATGTTATCTAACAATCAATCACTATTAACAGAGACTACGGAGGAGGAAACCTATGGCGAGGACACGTTCGATTTCTTCGATTGATTCTGAAATTCAGAAAATCGAGGCAGAACTTATTAAAGTACGTAACAAGCAGGAAAGTCTAGAGTCAACCTTGCTTGAATTACAAAAACAAAAACAGGAAATTGAATCAAAGCAGGTCATGGATGCGTTCCGTAAGAGTGGAAAAAGTATGCGTGAACTCATGATATTCATAGAGGGCTAATTGCAGTGCCACGAGAGGGGCACATGGCATTTAGTGTAACTTTTATGAAAAGTTCAGAATTAAGCAAACCTTGATAGTTGGGGTTTTAGTTATTATTGTTTCTGTTACAGTATATTTTCGAGATCAGTATAAAGATACTTGGTATGAAAAATGGAATATTCAAATTTTGGCATATATATTATCATGTTTTTTATTGTGCACGTACAGATGCTTTAGTAACATGTTAAATCTTATTTTTATGAATGATGTTGAACTTTTTTTAGACGATGATTCTTTCAAAAGAAAGACTTCAAGTGAATTGGAGTTTGAGGAAGAATGTAAGAATCGATAATAGTAAGAATTGACAGACTGCGTTGATTCTGATAAACGAGAGTATCTGCCAACAGGCATAACAGAGATGCTTTCTTCCTTGGATTTCATTGAAAGAGGCTACAATCTCTGCATTCTTGGTGAATCTGATGCAGGAAAGTCCTATCTTGCAATCGCTATCGTGAACCTGCCACCAAGAAAGATGATGGGCATTGATTCCGAGGGTATGCTAATTTCAGCAGTACATGAGGAAGACGGTCACGAAGGACTGAACCTTCTGATGGTAAATGACAGAATCCCAGCAGGCGCAAAGCTGTACTAAAAACTATATGATAATAAAGACCCCCATTGGATAGAGAAAACTGGATAATCAAAGTTCTTTAGGGTTTGCCAATCTATTTTAGGGTTTGTCGATAGGGTCTGGCCTTAAAAAAAGCATAGTTTTTTAGGGTTCTTCGATAGGGTCTGGTTTTAGGGTCTTTCGTGAGGGTCTTTTATGAGGGTCTGGCTGGGTAGCCAGACCTTTTATTAAATTAAACTATATTTCATCGGGGTATGAGATGTGATTGCTGTCCAGAATCTCCTGTAGGGTCTGAATGTATTGGTTCTTGTGTTGAATCTCTATCCAGTTTCCGTGACAGAGAGAGTCTGCTTCCTCTAGTTCTTGACGTGTTATTACGTAGTCAAGCCATTTAAGGCAAGTGTGGTTTTTGCTAAATGCACAGTAGTTTTCCATGTGGTTTCCTCCTAAAAATCATTTTCTTCATAATAAGTTACAGGGTTATAATCAGTGATTCCATTAAGCACCGGTGTTTGTCTGGTTGCAAAAAGAAATTTGTTGCGAAAGTGCTCAAAGTTGCGGAAACCTCTGCCCAGTCGCTTTAAATCTTTTACTTTGCGGTTAATGGATTCGATGGGACCATTAGATAAACGTACATCTCTTTTAAGTCTCGAAAATCTTTCAAGTTTGGATCAATTCGAAAGAGAGCATCTTCGTAATCATAGGTGTTCATTAATACATGAAAGTGAGAATCCATGCGAGGGTCACTGTGGTACCGGATGTTGGACTGATTGGACAGAATTAACCATCTGTATTTTTGCAGAAGGTATACTTCGTCTGATGGCGGAAGTGAAACAGGTCGTTGCTGCTCATAGGAAAGCTTGTCCTGATATTCACGGTCGCGTTGCCTGTATTTTTTTAGAAGCAGCCGTATGTAGTTGTCAATAGAACGTGTAATCCATTGAATTACATGAAAGGAATCAACAACAGGGACTGCGTTGGGGAAGTACTTTTCTACATAGGCAATGTAAGGATTGTACATGTCGGAAATAAGGTATTTTACCTGATTCCGTTCTGTTGCAGGGATTGAGACAAAGTACGGTTCCGTTACGGAAGTTCTTCGACTGCGAAGCAAGTCAATGGGGTCACCGGTATGGAAATCCTGGATGACCAATGCGTATTTACAGTCATCATCCATATCTAGGTGAACTTCATCAATGGAAATGGCATCTGTAAGAGGAAGCCTGTCCAGCTTGACATAACGGTCAAAGATCTCGTGCACATATGTGTCAGACATATGGAATCTTTTAGCGATAGATGCGGATGTTTCTAAAAGATTTCGATATGCCTCTACAATGAGCATGTCAGTTGCATTTGTAGTTCTACGTCCCTTGTTGACAAAGCGGAAGGATTCATTAACTTCATACAGACAGTCTGGATTGGAACAACGCCAGCGGCGCTGTTTGAGTAGCAGAATCAAGGAATAACCATCCTGAAGAATGGGATGGTTAATAGTCCTTTTCTTTACACCACGAGAGTGCATGCGAAACCCACAGATTGGACAATAGCTGGCAACAGGTGGAGTTTCGATAATAAGAGTTTTGGTTTGACCTTCAATAATAATGTCTGAAATCTTTATATCAGAGTCTTCAAGGTCTAGTAAATCTGTGATATTATTCATTTGTCCTCCTTTGAAATTTTATTTCCGCAAAATAATCATAAATGAGGCAGGACAAAAAAGAAACAGGGTAGATTAGCTTGTGTAATACGAGCTAACATACCCTGTTTTTATAATAAATATCGAAGCTTTTTGGGAGTCGATTCCTGTCAAATTACCGAAGAAAGTTTAAATAAATTTCTTCGTCAATTTTTGTGGCTTGATATGGATAAAGAGGATTTAGTATCGCTATTAGATGGTATTCTTAAATTGCTTGAAAGTGCTTATTATCTTGATAGAGAGTCTTTTGCTACTGAAGTGGGGAAATTAATAGAAGAACTTTCAATTTTGCAATATAATGACAAGCATATCGTAACACTAGGCGGATTATTTGACAGTGCAAAGCATTTAATGTACTATTTTAATGACATTAAGGGAGGAACAAATGTAATTTTTGATGGTTCATTGGAAAGTGCATTGAAGAATACTGCTGAAAATGATTGTTTATGCTTTTTTGATGATGGTGCCTATTCTGGAAAACAGGTAATTTCTATATTTCAAGAATTAATGGGAGTTCCAATTGACGAAAGAACTACTAACGAGCATCATGTAGATGAACTGACACAGGAATATAAGGAAAAAATAAAAAAGATAAATATAGTTTTGGCATATTTATGTTTTAATAAACAATCAGAACATTACATAAAAGATGAATTAAAAAGGCTTGGAATTGAAAATATTACAATACTTTTTGTAAAAGATTTGTCTGAAAAGATTTTTGACACTGATAGTTCCGTTTTCTTAAATAATGAACAGAAAGAGTTGGTTGAAAAATGGTTGGCTAAAATAGGTTATACAGTTTTATTATCTTCAAAGAGAAAAATTGATGGAGAATATAAACCGCGTTGGAATGAGGAGCGAATACAGGAAGCAGCATTGGGGTATAATAATGCTCAACAATTGGTTGTTTTTTCTACTAACATTCCGACATACTCCATTACAGCATTTTGGGCAAATGGCGATTATGGAACACATAAATGGAGAGGTCTTTTTCAAAGAACAGTTAAGGATTAAGGAAAAATTACAATATTACCCTATACAGATAGAGCATAGTACTATCTTGACACCATAACATTTCCCATTTTATAAGTGCTGTGTTAATCACCTGCTAAAATGAGAGGTTAAAACACCTTAAAATTAGCAGAGAAACGCAAGTACGAGATAACATTCAAAATACGTTGAATATACTTGTGCGGAAGAACCTTTGCTGTGAGCCACTATTCCGGTCACAATGAGCCACTTGTTTTATAATAGAATTATGCACAATTATTGTGTAAATCTATTATACAGGAGGTCACCATTATGACCAAATATCGAGAAACCCTAAGATTATCCAGCTTAGGATTTAGTAATCGGAACATAGCATTGAGCGTTCTGTGTTCAAGAAATACCGTGGCAAAGATCTTAAAACGAGAACAAGAATTAGATATCTCTTGGCCGTTGGATGTAGAGGAAATCTCGATGGAGAAGATGAATAATATTTTTGCGCAAACAGATTTGTTCATAACCATATTTACAACTATTGTAACTGCGGTTATAACGTTTTTTATAGGAAGATATACGAGCCGACTGGATGACCGCAGACAGGGACTGAAGGATATTGATGAAACATTTTATAAACCGTTCATTAGTCTTTACCTGAATGCTCATCATGCAAACGCATTCTTTTTTGTTGATTTACCTTTGGAAGTGCAGGATAAAATTGTAGAATTGTTACTTGAGAACAGAAAACGTGTGCCGCCATGGGTTGAACGGAAAATATCTGAAATAGATTTGTGTTATTCTGGATATAGTGTTCAGATAAAAGAAAAGGAAGAAATCTCCGCTGAAGACAAGGAGTATATTGAGAAGATTTTTCAGACAATATTTGAATATGCGGAAAAGCAATATGGACAAAATGAACGGAAACTGTATCATAATTTGTTTGAGCGAGTTGGTTATAAGATAAGCGAATGGAAAAACAGGTAATGTATATGAGAGTTTAATCTTATGACATATATACAGAAAAGATGGAATTCAGCATATAATATAAGTGAATCAAAAGATTTTGTGTGGCGGCACGTGAAAGCTGTACTGCGCTCAGGCGGGTTAATAATTGCGGGAAAAAGTGTACTGGATAGCATTCCGGAAGAAATTAAGCTTTTGTTGGATGATGAACTTTTACATATTTAGTATAACAGAATGGCTTTTAGCTATAGTAATTAAATGGGTAATCAAACTTTTTGAGGGTTTGCCAAAGTTTATGAGGGTCAGTCGTGAGGGACTGGCCCTTTTAGACTGCCATTTTTTGAGGGTTTGATTTGAGGGTTTGATTTGAGGGTCTGGTTTGAGGGTCAGTCGTGAGGGGAATTTATGAGGGTCTGATGTTATACCAGACCCTTTTTGTAGTTATTCTATTTCGTATTCTTCAGGGTATGGGATTTCATGATCTGAAAGTATCTTTTTTAATTCTTGGATATATTTGTATTTACGCTCGATTTCAATCCAGTTTCCGTGACACAAAGTGTGACATTCAGATAATTCCTCACGAGTAATCTCATAATCAGTCCAAAGTATACATTTATGATTTTTGCTAAAAGCACGATAGTTTTCCATGTGATTCTCCTTAAAATTATTCATCTTCAAAATAAGTTACAGGGTTATAGTCAGTTACTCCATTAAGAATGGGGGTTGTTCTGGCTGCATAAAGGAATCTGTTCCTGAAATGCTCAAAGGCACGGAACATAGAATGTTCAGAGTTGGCGTAGAATGCAATTAATTCCTCTCTTGCAGCCGTAGGGGTTCCGGCATTTATGGAATTAAATCGCACATACATTTCTTTTAATTCACGATAATCCTTAAGTTTATTGTCGATATGGAAAATGGCATCTTCATAATCGTAAGTGTTCATTAGGACATGAAAATGTTGATCTACGCGTGGTTCAGAATGATAGTGGATATTATCCTGGTTAGCCAAAATTAACCAGCGATATTTTTTTAACAGATATACTTCATCTGAGATGGGGAGTGAAATGGGGCGGCCTTCTTCTAAAGATAACTGTTCCTGTCGTTCACGATCTCGTTGGCGATAATACTTTAGAAGCTGCCGGATGTGGTTATCAATCATTCTTATGATCCATTGAATTACATGAAATGAATCCACAACCGGAACAGCATTGGGAAAATATTTATCAACATAATCTATGTATTGGTTGTACATATCGGAAATAAGATATTTAACACCATTACGTTCTTCGGGTGGAATAGAGGTAAAGTAAGGTTCAGTTACACTAACTCGTCGACTGCGTAACAAATCAATTGGGTCACCGGTATGAAAATCCTGAATGACTAGTGCATACTTGCAGTTATCATCCATATCCAGGTATACCTCATCAATGGAGATGGCATCAGTAAGCGGTAATCTATCAAGCTTTACATAGCGATTGAATACCTCGTGGGCATATGTATCAGATACATTAAAACGTTTAGCGATTGATGCAGAGGTTTCTAATAGATTTCGATAAGCATTAACTATTAACATATCCGTAGCATTGGTAGTTCTGCGTTGCCTGTTGAGATAGTTGGAATCGTTATGCGCAGCATGGTCAAAAAGCTTGGACACATTTTCAAATTTCAAGCCAAATTTTGAAACCATTGTATCATCAATACAGATAAATATCGGCTGTGATTTCAGAGATTCAGGAATCAGATGCAGGGCTATTTTAGCTGTTACATTCATAAAGCCTGAATAATCAACTTTGGCATAGGAACACGCATAATAAAAGGCATTCAGAGACTTTTTCGTAATTCCGGATAAAAAGTGTCGGTACAAAAAACGTATGGAATAGGCCGACTCCAAGACCAGTATTGAGAGTATCAATAGAAACAGCGTTTCAGCGCTTGGGGCTGAAAAAGTTTCAAAATATGCTGAAAAATATTTATGAAGTCTACCAATTAATGTCTTTTCGTTGTATAATGAGTTTATTGTACAGGGTCACTTTCTTTCGTAATGTTTTGGTCAAATTCATTATACATCAGAAAGCCCTGTACAATTATTTTTTATGAAAAAGTTGTAAAGTGGTGTAGTATAATAGAAGTGCAAAGAAATATGCGCTTTCACAATAAAAGGCATGACACATGAGCAAGCACTATTTAATGTACTAGAATTAGTATGTTGGATGAAATAGGAATGAATTGGAAGTAATATAAAGGAGATTTTAAAGTTATGGATAGTGTTATGGAAAAAATGGGAATATATGAATTATTTACAGTTCTTGGAGCTGGAATGTTATCGTGTGTTTTGTGGTATTTGGCTTTAGGGTTGCCGTATTTTGAAAAGTTGCTTTCTGAAGATAATTTAATAATTATAGTTATGGGGGTATTAATAAGTTACATTATAGGAATTATTTTGCAAGAAATAAGCAGTTTATTGGATGATAAGATATTTAAATTTAGAAAAAAGGCTCGAAAAAAATATTTGGAGGATGGTAATAGAATTGTCAAAAATAGAGAAGAGTTAAATAGATTCAGAAAATTAGGAAAAGAAGCCTTAAATAAGGATGATATTATATTTTCAAAAGCTGAGGCGGAAAATTTTTTTAATATTTCCAAAACATATCTTGAAAGAGAAGGCGATAATGCTAGGGTAAGTAGACTTAATTCAATTTATGGAATGAGTAGGAGTTTAATAATTTCAACTTTTCTTATGATACCTTGCACATGTTTTGCTGGTATTTGGTGGAAATCTTTGTTTGAAATAATGGATAGTATAGCATTCAAAGTGATTATGGTTATTGTTGAACTGGGAATGGTATGGATTTTTTATAAAAGGTCAAAAAGATTTGCCAAGATAAAGGTAAGAGTAATAATGAGATACTATTCTCATGCAATAAAAAGTAAGTAATCATTATATACTAAAGTAAATAGTAAAGAAGTAATGAAGAACACTATAATCATTAACTATTCGGTTGGAATGGATGATACAACAGAAGCAAGTCCCATGGTAAAGCGTCTGGAAGGATCAGGGTATCCGAACATTTCACCAAAAAATTCAAAATTGGATTTTGAATTTGGAAGTTCGAATTTGGAACCATCAATAGCATAAAGATGATAACCATTCCAAAGTTTTCGATTTTTAATTTGACTGTAAAAAGAATCAACCGAAAGATAATAAAGTTCTTTAAATAAATCTGGGCTTATAAACTGTCTGGCCCTTGATACAGCTTGCTTTGATACAGTAGGAAAATCAATTGCTGGAAGGTCATCATGTATACGGGATATATTTTGAAACATTGAAGCTTTAGAAGAATACAAAAGATACATAATAACTTGTAAAAGAGATAATTTTCGATTACGGACAAAATGATTTTTGAGCACGATGCGGTTCCAGTTTGTCAGAATTTTGTGATATACTCCTTAATAGATTGAATGATGTTTTTACAGATGTCTATTCGATTCATAAGACATACCTCCTAAAAGTGTGATTAAGGTTCGCGGCTAAACGAACAATTCCTTAATCAATAGGTCGCGAAGCGACCTCACTTTTTAGGAAATATGTCAAGTGATTTTTAAAAATTGTGGTATTTTTTTACGGAATAAAAAAGCCCGGAAACCTTGATTTTAAAGGCTTTCGGGCTTGAGTTGACCACAGTGGGGTCAGTCACCATTAAATTTTTATAAAATAATAAATTTGGATATACGAACTATTGAGATTGTATATTAAGTGTGTTAACATAAAAAACAACTTGAGGTTAAGGAACGTTTAATAATGGCTTAAAATTTGTGAATTATTAAACTATTAGGATTTGAATATGAAAACAATAAGTGACAGAATATTTGAAAAATTAAAAGAAAAAGGTATGAGTCAGAAGGAGTTTTCACAGAAGACTGGCATTGCAGAAAGTTCAATTAGTGACTGGAAGAAAAAACATACTAATCCGGTAAGTGACAAGATATTGATTATATGCGAGGTGCTGGATATTTCGCCATATGAGTTATTGTCAGGAGCAGAGCATATTGGAACCAGAAGCAGGGATAATCAGACATATGTTTTTGCAAAAGATACTGAACTTGGAATGGTAGTTGAGACATACCAGCAGTTGGATTATGAGCAGCAAAAGAGACTTTGGGGCTATATGGATGCTTTGAAGATGAACAACTAGAAAAATTGTAATTTAATACCACATGATACGTAAAAACGAAAAAATTCGTACAAGAGGTGGTGAAGATTATATATTCAAATGAAGAGTACTGGGTATGGTTGTCCAGATGCAAAAAGAATAATTCATTCTTTATGATTTTTTTATTTGATTGAAATACCGATACGTGGTAATATGAATTTGAAAGAGAGGATATAATGGCTAAGGAAAATGTTAATGAACTGGTGGATAAACTTACTCTATTTGATGATGATTTAATGAGTAGAGTTTTCGACAATAATATCGAAGCAACAGAGCTTATGCTTAGAATCATATTGGGAAGGAACATTAATGTAATTAGTGTTATTGGACAAGATGAGATAAAAAGTCATGAAGTAGGTGGAAGAAATATAACATTGGATGTTCATGCGATTGATGTGAACGGTGATGAAATTGATATTGAAGTACAAGGAAATTCGGCAGGGGCACATATCAGACGAGCAAGATATCATAGCAGTATGGTAGATTCTAAAATGTTAGACGAAGGACAGGAATTCAGGCAACTTAAGGATTCGTATATCATATTTATATATAAACATGATAAATTTAGAAAGGGTTTACCAGTATATCACATAGACCGATATATAAGGGAAACAGAAGAATTATTTGATGATGCTTCCCATATTATATATGTAAATGGTAACTATAAAGGTAATGATGAAATTGGACAGCTAATGAATGATTTTCGTCAGACAGATTCAGATAAGATTCATTATGCTGCATTAGCAAAAGGTGTAAAGCATTTTAAGGATACTGAAAAGGGGCGTGAGCAAATGTGTGAAGCAGTTGAAAAATATGCAAAGGAATATGCAAAAGAATACGCAAAGGAATATGCGGTAAAGGAAAAGATGATTTCTGTGAAAAATCTTATGGAGAATATGAAACTTACAGTGGATCAGGCACTAAATGCTTTGGGAATTCAAGGGGATGAAAGAAAAACCATAATAAATCAATTACAAAACCGAAATTAGGATATTTAAGTAGAGATATATTAAAAAATTTTTAGAACATAAATATAAGATGTTCTAGATTGAAATGCTAAAGAGTGTCATGGCACACCCAAATAGAAGCCCCAGTAGCTGGAACTACTGGGGCTTCTATTTAATTGAGCTTCTACAATTAACAGTGGGGTGAGGCACCAATGTGGTCAAAATAGCGTCAACTTAAGGAAATGTCTTAAGTTGATGTATGATAAAGTTATCAAATAGAAGTTAGAAAATAAAGCAATTCAGAAAATGACGCACTTTAACAAGGACTCCGTGAAAGTCCTATTAATTAGTATAATTTTTATTTCAATCAAAAAGAAACTTTTTGATTGTTAAAGTGTGTTCGTCCCTTTGCTTTATTCTTTTTTCGTTTGAAAGTACGGCCTGGCATTATTTGAGACCTGTTACGGACAGCTTCTGAATAAAGTCTGTTAATTTCGTCGATAGTACTGAAGGTACACAGTATTTTTGCAAACTGCTTGCAATTTGCAATCAAACGAAATATAATGAAGAAAAAAGAGGAGGCGATATCTATGGCAAGAACAGCAAATGTATTTGCACGTGTTGAGCCTGAAGTAAAAGAGCAGGCAGAGCAGGTGCTTGATCGACTTGGCATTCCAATGTCCAATGCGGTAGGAATGTTTCTGAGACAGATTGTACTCCAGAGAGGAATTCCTTTTGAAATGAAACTTCCGGCTTATGAGGAACCTGTTGCGTATGGTTCTCTTACAAAGGAACAGTTCGATGCAGAAATAGAAAAAGGCATGGAAGATATTAAAGCAGGCAGAGTATATTCAGCAGATGAAGTTGAAGCAGAAATGAAACGGGAATTTGGTATATGAAATATAAAGTGATGTATACAGCAGGAGCCAAAAGAGATCTGAGAAATATTTTCAGATATATTTCAGAGGAACTGTTAGCTCCAGAGAACGCTGCCAGACAGACAGACCGACCGAATTATGGCTGCTATTCGAAAGCTGGACACCATGCCGAATAGAAACCGGCTTTATGATGAAGAACCATGGCATAGCAGAGGACTTCGGTTCTTTCCGGTGGACAATTATTTGGTATTTTATAAGACAAATGATGAAAATGAAATAGTGTATATAGTTCGAATTATGTATCGTGGACGTGATGTTCGCAAGCATTTAAGCCGGACAGAGGACATTTCAGAAAATTAAAATTTAATATGGAACCAGAGGTTTGAGCAGTTAGTCTATGAAAAATAGGGGAGCTGCTTTTTTCATACAAAGTCCATCTGAAGATGTGTGATTTAATGAGTGGTGGGGGCAGGCACCAATGTGGTCAAAAAGCATCAACTTAAGGAAAATGTCTTAAGTTGATGCAAGATAAAATTATCGAGCTGTTATCTGGGCGGAACATATTGGTGTTTATGATTCCTTATCTTGTCCAAAATCGGTTCTCATTTTTGTCAGGCATCAGCTCATTTCATTGCCGCAACTTTGCAATTTATAATAGTTATCAATTGAATATTAACCTAAAATTCGCTATACTGAATAATATAATTTGTCGAAAATATGTTTGCCGAAAGGACGGATTGCAACAAGTTAATTATTTACTCATAATAAGTATCAGAAAATGCTAGTGTTTTACTATACTTATATTTCAGTCGACTTTTTAAGACGGTGGAGGGCATGAGTCCGAGTTGGCATAGGAAAAAGTGGTAAAGTATAAATTGTTTTTACTGCAATCTGAAGAGTTATTGTGAAGGAGAGGTAAAGAATGGATGAGCATGATGTAGTGGAAGCTGGAACTGATTTACTTTTGGGGGATCCTAAGTCAGCCTTAAAAAAAATAGGTTTATCAGTTTTTGATAAGAAACAGTTTGAGGCTATATTCGTATCAGCTGGGAAAACGGTTGCTGAATATGAAAAAGATAACACAGAGCAGAATGACATTAGGAAGATTTTGTTCTGTGAGGAAACTATGAGACTTTTAGCTAATGAAATAAGAAAGAGTAATAGTTTTGATTGGCTAAATGATTTGGATAGATGTGTTAATGATTTACTTTCTTTAAGTGAACTTGATAGCATCAATAAAGCTAGATGCAAGAAACATTTTGAGGATATAGTAATTTATCAAATTAAAAAGTTATTTCCGCAAAGGTATGGTTCTTATTGCCTGGGAGATATCCATGACAATGTTAATAGTTTGATGGCTTCAACGCAATCTAGTAACGAGACGCTCAATAAGATTCTTGAATTGATGAGTCAAAATGATGGTGAATACAATCAAAAGAGTCCAACGACACATGAAGACTGGCAGGATAAGAGTTCATATACATTACTTGAATGGCATTTGGAGAGGGTGGAAGTTGATGGTATATTTGCGCACAAAGATAGCTATACGGATGATATTATTAAACTAACAGAAACGTGGCAAAAGGAACGTGATGAATATCCGGGTTGGTATATTATTCCATATAATACGGCTGTAGAGTTAAGTATGTATACTGACGAGAATGGATTGTTACAAAAGCATGAGACGGAAGATATTGACGTAATGTTGGATTTTGCTTATGAATTGTGCTGGAGACGTATAAAAACAATGCTACCATATAGCGAGTATGAAGTATTTCACTTAAGGCAGATATGGGACAAGTATTATGTAAAAATTAAGGAAAATGCCGGTGGTTCAGACAAAATACGAAAGTGGTTCTATATAGGGCAGATACTGCTTTCTAATTATAGGGAGTCTATGAATTGGAACGAATGGCAGAGTCTTATGGACATTTTGACTGTCTATCAGGATAGTGGAAATAATGGTAAAGTCGACTTAATGATAGAAAGAGCTAAGGCATGTTATTTTAAATTAGATATACCGAGTTTGAGAAGGGAGTTGGATCAGTGCGATATTCCGGAGGAGTGTTATGAACAGAGACTGTTGGTAATAGGGCTCGATTTGGAATGTGGAAAATTGGAAGAATCACTTGAAAAGTTAAAGAAGCTCAGACAAGATTTAATTTGTAAAGTAGATGAGAATAATGAAAATTATTATCTAAAGAGTTTAGAGGCATCGGTATTACAATTACTTTCTATTTGTCAGCAGGCATATTCTTTACATAAAGGAAAATACGAATTTGAACAAATGGGAATCGATGAGATATTAGAAGAGATTGACCGGAAAAAAGAATTTTTTAACTGGGAATCATGGAAAAATAATGTTGCTAAAGAACTTTTTAACCATTGTGTTGATAATCAATTTGAAAAGGAAACATTTGAACTAAACAGGAGCACAATGACCATATGCTCATATAGTCGTTCGGGTCATGCGGAAGGCTACCAGCTTTATAAAGTGTTAGAGAAACTTGGAATCCCATTTAAATGTGGATGCGTTACTGTTATTTCAGATATGGAATTGTCTTTGATATCTTCTATTTGCGATATTAATAATAGACTGGGTTTGTTACTGTTAGTTCGTTGTTCAAGTACAGGGACAATAGAAAAACTTGTTAATAGAAAATTTGTAATGGATTTAGAGAGTGGGTATATTGACGATGTTATAGATATTTTAATAAATGCTATTGAGGTTAATATCGGTGAAATAATTGCAATGGGAAATGGTTTCCCGGAATATTTAGCTGGGCATATAAGGGAAAATGTTCCTATATTATTGCAAAGATTTTCAAGCCGGGCATCTGAAAGGATGCAAAAAAAGGAATTACAGTTTATTCAGAAAATTATGAGTTATAGGAACATTCCACCTCGATTTGAAGTAACTCAATTAATGGATAAGCTATTACGGCAAATATCCGAACGTATGAAGGTTAAGCTACTTCCTCTAATGATGGAAACTGAGATTGTAGAGCAAGTAACAATGCATTCGAGAGTTGATGGTTCAAATGGAATAGATATTTTTGACTGTTATTTTAACAAGCAAGGATTGGATACTTTGTTTGAAGAATATAATGTGCTGATAGATGAAGATGTGATAAATTGGCTATTAAAAGATGATTGGAAGTCTGATTACGAATGGAAGACAAAAGTCGTAAGATTAAAGATTTTAGATGAATATCATCTTTTAAGTAATAAACAGCATGATGAATATGTGAAGTTAATTTGGGCAAATATTGATGAGAAAACTCAATTACCTAAATTGACTGGTTATTACTTATGGGTATATGAAACGCTGCCATACATTGATGAATCAATTCCAAAATTGTCGGTTAAGAATTATTTTATTACATATGATATTGCTACGGATAGCAATGATTTATATTTAAAACAATTGACACTTTTATGTGCGAATGTGGAGCTAGGCTATTGGAATGAAAAAGAGGTGCTTATTATTCTAAATAAGATAAGTAAATACTGGTACAAAATTGCAGAGAATACATCGAATATTATGTTTGAGGATAATTCTAGAAAGGCCGTATATGCAATAGCAGCTATGCTGGAAAATTGCAATGGTATGATTTCCGATGAAGCACGAGAGATTCTTATTAAATTGGCACATGAAATGAATGAAAAGGGGATTTATACAAAGTGTTTTGATATATTTATTTTACGGGATGAACAATGGGAACGTGATGTACAAGAGAATATTTTTGCAATGAATGAATCTCAATCAATAGATTCTCTTAGAGCTATGGAAAAGTATATTAAACGTTATCCTGATAGTGTTATTACTAGGGAAATGCTTGAAAAGATAGTCAAATTAATTGAGCTTAGGAAAGAACCGGGACTGCTTTCTGCTATATGGATATTACATAATCTGGTATATACGAAGAATACGGTTATAGATACTATTGGAATTGAAAGAATAGATAGATTACTGTTTTTTTTGGCAGAATTAATTAACTACGATAATACTGCTATGAAAGATATTAAGCATTGTATTGAGCTTCGACAGGCTTGTGCGGCTCTGGCTTTTAGACTATTTGATTGGAAGACAGTAAATTGCGGTAAGGGTGTGGAAAAATGGCATGAGATTTGTAAATCATCTGATGAGGCAAACGAGGTACGTAATCAGTGGATATGGTAAATTTTGCAGGAACTTACTAGTATTTTTGGGTTTTTAGCTATACTATTACTCATGGATATTTATCAGGTATGGGTATCTTACAATCCTGCATGGACCTGGCGGAATATTATATTTACTAAATACATTGGGAAGATAGCACAAGCATTTCAGATGATGAACTTCGTAAAATCAATACAGAGTATACTTTGGTAAGGATAATAATAAGACACAAAAATAGCCACCCCGACCTGCAAGTTGAGCGACTATTTTTAGTTAATTGATTTAATGGGGCAGCCGTCTATCGGTGGCCCCCCTTTTTGTATAATTAATATATCATGTATTGGGTTAAAATCCAACTCATAAATCGTAAGTAGGAAGGTAAGACAATGGAAGCCGATACATTAATTAGAAAAATTCGTATGTCCTGTCCATTATGTGGCAAAACACATGAAGTTGAAGAGAGAAAAAGAATCGCAACCATTAATTTAAAAGGCGAGGATGTAACCTACAAAGAAAGGTTTTATTTTTATGCAAATGCTGATGAGGATGAGAATGAATTTGAGACGGGAGCAATGACAAATGAAAATCTCCTTAATGCAAGAAATGCATATAGGGAAAAGAGGTAAAATATAAATTGTTTTTTTGATACAAATCCGTTATACTATAGAAAAGTGTAGCGGATTTTTGTTGAGGTGGAGATGTGAAAAAAAGTAAAACGAATATTTTGAATAATTTTTTCTCCAAAAACACCTTTTATCATTGTTATAGCGAAGGACAGGACAAGACATATATACAGGTTATTAATAGATATATTGATCAGCCGGTAGGAAAGAATAATAAGCAGCTTGTGAGTGAAATGTACCATGTTCTTAAGCAAGACTATAGAAATGAGTATTTTTATAAGAATACATTGTTAAATAAGCTGCTTTTGGGCGTGCATAGCGTAAATACAACAACGGCTCTGACAGAGATACCGATTGCGAGTTCCAAGGCAGATTTTGTGCTTATTAATGGAAAGGCTGTTGTTTATGAAATAAAGACAGAGTTAGATAATCTGGAGCGGTTAGAGAATCAGATTAATGATTATTATAAGGCATTTGATCATGTTGCTGTAGTTACATATAATGATAATGTAGAGGCTGTGAGAACAAGGATTCAGAATATCGGTAAACCGGTAGGTATATATGCTTTGCAAAAGTCAGGAGTGCTTAAGACTATACAACGGCCAGAGAGATATTGTGAAGCATTAGATACTGGTGTTTTATTTAGATTACTAAGAAAATCAGAGTATGAGAATGTCATTATGGACAAATATGGGGCGTTGCCGGAGACTTCTGATTTTAGATATTATAATGAATGCAGGAAGTTATTTGTACAGCTTCCTATAGATGAATCCTATAGTGAGGTTTTGAAGATATTAAAGAGAAGAAGTAATATAATCAAGGATGAGTATGATAATATTCCTTATGAATTGAAATTTTTGGCTTATTTTATGGGCTTAAAGGAAGAGGATTACGAAAAGATTGATGTTTTTTTAAATGAGGCATATGGAGGGGTGTAGAATGTATTTTCCTTATTTACGTGGACGGCAGTTTGAATTGATTGCCTTGAGGGAATTAATTGAAAATGATTGTATTAATAGTTCAATCATTCCTATTATTGAGCCGGTAAAGCCGACGGCTACTTTACTTAAGACGATAGAGGCTTTTGTGAGCAGAGACAGGGAAATAGCTGTAGTTATGAATCCGGAGGTTGGGGATTTTGTTGATAAACTATCGGGGCTGAGAACAGAAAATTCTAAACTGGCAAATAGTTTATTAGATTTACTTGAAAACTGCAATAAAGTGATTAAAGCTTATATCATGAATAAAGAAAGTGCTGTGTTTTTGGCGGGCAATAATGATAAAGAGAATAAACTGATAATAAATCGTGACAGGGATAGCCTAAATGATTTTTTGGATGTTTATGATGGTGTGTTGCCTAGATTTACTTTGATTCCGGATGATAGGGCATTTAAAAGAATGGTTCCGGATTCAAAAGTATTATTAGAGGATTGTTTTAACAAAAAGGTTCGCAACGTTGATTATCTGGATAATGAGGATGAATTCTTTACAGACAATAATATTTACTTTGAAGAAGATGATCTGGTTGGGTTTTCTGATTATTCAGTTGTGGGGGAAGAATTTAATGAGTCAGGATTTGCCCCGGTTGCTGTGGCAATACACATAATATATTTTGATGAGAATAAAGCATTACGAATCCATCATTTTGTCTCTGATTCAAATACCGGAATCGAGGATCCGGCAGGTAAATTCGGTGAAGCTCTTGAGAAGCTGGTGGAGTGGTGCAATAGGCATAATGTTCAAAGTACGTTGGGAATGAAGGGCTTTTATGATTGCTATAATAGCGGCAAATATCCTGGATTGGGAACTGTAAAGAAGTATTCTATAATGCATCATTTGGAGTTGGTTAGTGATTATTTAGGGGGAAAATAATAAATATGCAAATTGGTTCAGAGTGTTTTAAAGATGAACAGCTCTGCTATATGATTGAGAGCGCACAGAAACTGGGGAGATGTGATATAACAGGTAGGGACAACTGTTTTGTGTATGATACAGACAATGATTTCTATTTAAAGGAATACATTGAAGAGCTTATCGATGTATTCACTGTTGCCAAATATATGGGAGTTGATGAAGCTGATGACAGAGTTGCATACATTAGTACTTTTTTATGTAGCTGGAATGTATTTTCTGTTGATGCTGATAGGATACGGGAGATTATTCGTGCAATCTGTCAGCAAAGATATAATGATGAGCCTGAATTATTTGATGAGAAAGTGACTATTAGAGAGCTCTTTTCTTCCGATGAAATGGAACAGAAATGTATATTAAAGACATATAGCTGGTCTGATTTTTGTTATAACATTAAGCATGTCAACAGATTCCATTCTCAGCAATTCAACCTTAAGCAGCTTAAGATATTGCTTGAAAACATGGTTTTTGATTTTCAGGCAGGAGCGTTGAATTTATACCGCTCCAGAATATGTGACGAAAAAAGCTATGATGAAGGCTATCCTCAAAGAAAAATGGGAGCACCGCCGATTGCTTTTACAACGTCAGGAAGGACAAACTCAGAAGGAATTCAATGTTTGTATTTGGCTAGTGATACGGATACGTCATTTCACGAAGTCAGAGCTCGGGATAATGACCGTGTTTCTCTGGGAACGTTCAATCTGGTTAAAGATATTAGAATCGTTGATCTGACTATGTTTGATAAAATTGGACCATTTTCAGTTCCTGATTTTGACATGACATGGTTTGCCATTAATATAGATATTATCAGAAAAATCGGAAACGAGGTTGCTATGCCGATGAGGCGATTTGATAGTGTACTCGACTACATCCCTACACAGTACATTTGCGATTTTGTTAAGCATCTGGGATATGATGGCATTAGATATAAAAGTACCTTGTCAGAGGGCGGAGTTAATTATGCTATCTTTGATGAAAAGAAGTTTGAATGTGTTGATGTGAAAGTGGTACATATTGAAAATATGCAATATGAATGGCATTATCTTTCAAAATAAAAACCATTAAGGTATTGCAAAGATTAGAAGTAAAAGGGAATGAGACAAAAAGAATTTACACAGAAAACAGTATTATCAAAGGATGAGTTGAATCGTATATATAAATATAGAAACAATAAGATTATACAATGGGGTTTCCTATTAGTGGTAGTCTTATTGCTGTTAGTAATAATGATATCTTATTTGACAAAAGAGTTTATGAATAGTCTTTTTATAGATATAATTTGGGATATATTATTTGTAGTATTATTTATATATATAGCCATACTTTGTATGAAAAATATCAGAAAATTGAGAAATATTAAAATTGATTCGCTTAGTGTACGAAGAGCTGTAATTACAGAAAAACAGTCTGTGAAAAGTAAGGATTTAATTAATAGGTCAAGAAATAGATTTGTGGCTGCAAAAATTGATGATAATGTTACCTTATATGCTATGTGTTCTCAAAAAGAGTATGAAAGAACGATAGTTTACAAGTCTATTGGATTATTTTTTACTCTTGGAGATGATACTATAAGGGTTATTGTTCTGTAATGTGATTAATCTTAACTTTGAACTATAACTAAGAAAAGCAAGCAATATTCATGCACGGTGAAAGAGCTCGGTTGAAGTGGATTTTTATGCAATTTTACCACTTTACCGCATTAAAATTTAATATTTTTTTTACAAAATATGCAAAATATGACAAAAAGTACTGGACAAAATGTCCTATATAAGGTAAAATGCATATATGCAATCGAATAGCACATTTGAAGGTTGTGCAGATAGTATTGGGTATATTTTACGAATTGGGGGGATTTTTCATGAGAATATATCATGCTAAGGATTATGCAGATATGAGCAGAAAGGCTGCAAATATCGTATCGGCACAGGTGATTATGAAGCCTAACTGTGTATTGGGACTGGCTACAGGCTCTACACCTATTGGTTTATATAAGCAGCTCGTTGAGTGGTTCAAGAAGGGGGATTTGGACTTCTCAGAGGTTATGACGGTGAATCTTGATGAGTACAAGGGACTAAGCCGTGAGAATGACCAGAGCTACTATTATTTTATGCATCAGAATTTGTTTGATCATGTGAATATTCCGGTTGAGAATACTCACCTGCCAAACGGCATGGAGCCGGATTCACAGAAGGAGTGCAAGCGCTATACAGAGCTGATTCAGTCTCTTGGCGGTGTTGATTTACAGCTTCTTGGTATCGGGCACAATGGTCATATCGGCTTTAATGAGCCGGGCGAGTCTTTTGACAAGCAGGTACACTGTGTGAATCTGACAGAGTCTACTATTGAGGCCAATAAGCGCTTCTTTGCATCGGCTGATGATGTTCCGAAGCAGGCTTATACAATGGGCATCAAGACCATCATGCAGGCTAAGAAGATTCTTATTGTTGCAAGTGGTGAGGATAAGGCAGAGATTGTGCACAAGGCTTTCTTTGGACCGATTACACCACAGGTGCCGGCTTCTGTATTGCAGCTGCACAATGATGTTACGCTTGTAGCGGATGAGGCTGCACTGAGCAGCCTGTAAATGTTTTTTAGTTGAGAAGGTGCATGTATATGATAATAAAAAATGCAAGGGTATTTACAGAGGATGGCAGCTTTGAGCATGGTGATGTTGTCGTTAAGGATGGCCGTTTTGACAGTGTTTTGGAGAGAACAGCTGACACGGACGCGGCTAATGACAGCGCATCGCAGGAGATTATAGATGCATCAGGTCTTATCATGATACCGGGTCTTGTGGATATTCATTTTCATGGATGCAAGGGAGCTGACATGTGTGACGGCACTAAAGAAGCACTTGATGTGATTACAGCATACGAGGCTTCTGCAGGAGTGACGAGCGTGTGTCCGGCTACTATGACTATTCCAAGGGATGAGCTTTTGAGTGTCATGAAGAATGCCGGTGATTATAATTATCATGGTGGTGCACATCTTGTAGGTATCAATATGGAGGGGCCTTTTATCAGTCCTTCTAAAAAGGGCGCACAGGCGGCAGAGAATATCATGCGATGTGATTATGATTATTTCTGCGAGCTTCAGGATGCGGCTCATGGCTTGATAAAGCTTGTAGATATCGCTCCGGAGGAGCCGGGTGCGATTGAGTTTATAGACAAGGTAAGAGGAAGTGTTGTGGTTTCAATAGCACACACGGCAGCTGATTATGACACTGCGGTAGAGGCTATTGAGCATGGTGCAAGCCATGCCACACATTTGTATAATGCGATGCCACCGCTGCATCACAGGAATCCCGGAGTTATCGGGGCTGTGAGAGATTCAGAAAAGTGTCATGCAGAGCTCATTTGTGATGGTGTGCATATTCACCCGTCGGTTATCAGGGCAACATTTGCCATGTTTGGGGCTGAACGCATGATTTTAATAAGTGACAGCATGAGAGCCACAGGGCTTGAGGATGGCGAGTATACACTCGGTGGACAGGCAGTGACGGTCAGAGGTCCGCTTGCCACACTCCATGATGGGACAATTGCCGGCTCGGCAACCAATCTGATGGATTGTATGCGTTTCACAGTAAGGCAGGCAGGTATTCCGCTTGAGGAGGCAATTATGTGTGCTACAGCCAATCCGGCTAAGGAGATTGGCATCTATGATGAAGCAGGCAGCATTTCTGCAGGAAAGAGAGCAGATTTTGTGCTTCTCAATGATGATTTGGATATTGTGAGTGTGTATATCGACGGAAAGGAGATATCATGTTAGGTTTTTTTAAGAATAAGTCAAAGGGAAAGGTGATCTGTTCTCCGTGCAACGGCAGAGTGGTTCCTATTACAGAGGTTCCGGATCCTACTTTTTCTGAGAAGATATTGGGAGACGGCGTGGCCGTGATTCCTTCTGAGGGCAGGTTTTACGCTCCGGCGGATGGTGAGGTGACAGCTGTATTTGATACGCTTCATGCTTTTACCATGACGACCACTCAGGGAGTCGAGTTGCTTTTGCACATTGGTCTGGATACAGTGATACTAAAGGGTGCTCCTTTTACATCACATATTTCTGTTGGTGATCAGGTGAAGAAGGGTGACCTTTTGATGGAGGCTGACCTGGAGCAGATTAAGGCAGCAGATCTTAATGTCATTACTCCGGTTTTAATTGGCAACACTGCTGATTATAGTGAGATAAAGATGCTCAAAGAGGGGGATGTATCCGCCGGTGATGAGATTTTAAGTCTCGCGTAGATTTGTATAATAATAACGAACTATATTGGAGTATCTCCAGTTTAGTATATATAATGTAAAGGAGGGGAAATTTATGAAATTTCTTCAAAAACTGGGTAAAGCTTTAATGCTTCCCGTAGCAGTACTTCCTATATGTGGTATCCTCATGGGTATTGGATATTATTTATGTCCTGCAACCATGCAGGGTGGTGACATCGAGGGTGTGCGAAATTTAATAGGCCTGTTTTTAGTTAAAGCAGGGGGCGCCTTGATTGACAACATGGCCATCCTTTTTGTAATCGGCGTTGGTGTCGGTATGTCAGAAAAGAACGACGGTACCGGCGGTATTGCAGCTTTAGCTTCATGGCTGATGATGACAACACTCCTGTCTACAGACTTTGTTACCAAAATCATGCCATCTATCGCTGACAGCGCTACAAAGACACTTGCATTCGACAAGATTGCAAACCCATTTATCGGTATCTTAGCCGGTATCATCGGTTCTTTGTGTTACAACAGATTTAAGGATACAAAGCTTCCTGACTGGTTGTCATTCTTTAGTGGCAAGCGTTGCGTAGCAATTATTGCAGGTGTTGTTTCAATCCTTGTATCTGTAGTATTACTGTTTGTATGGCCATTACTTTTCGGTGCTCTTGTAGCTATCGGTAAAGCAATCGTTGGTTTTGACGTAGTCGGCGCAGGTATCTATGCATTCCTGAACCGTCTGTTAATCCCTACAGGATTACACCACGCATTAAACAACGTATTCTGGTTCGATACTATCGGACTTGGAGATCTCTCTCATTTCTGGGCAGGCGAGACATCAAAGGATGTTTCATGGAGCCTCGGAATGTACATGTCAGGTTTCTTCCCATGTATGATGTTTGGTATTCCTGGTGCTGCACTTGCCATGGTTAAGTGTGCAAAGACTGCTAAGAAAAAGGCTGCCATCGGTATCCTTGCTTCTGCAGCTATCTGTGCATTCATCTGTGGTGTTACAGAGCCTTTCGAGTTTGCATTTATGTTCCTTGCTCCTGTTCTCTATGTGATTTATGCTTTACTTTATGGTATTTTCACAATGATTACAGTAGCTCTTGGATTTAGAGCAGGCTTCTCATTCTCAGCCGGTGCGATGGATTTATTATTCTCATCTTCACTTCCGGCTGCAGCAAAGACATGGCTCATCATTCCTCTTGGAATCGCAGCTTTTATCGTATTCTACATTGTATTCTATTTCGCTATCAAGAAATGGGATCTTAAGACACCAGGTAGAGAGGACGATGATGTTGAAGAAGAGAAGAAGGCAGTGCTTTCTAACAATGACTACACAGCAGTAGCCAAGACTATTCTTGAGGGCTGCGGTGGCAAAGACAATATTGCAAGCATTGACAACTGCATCACAAGACTCAGACTTGAGGTTAAGGATATCACTCAGGTTGATGATAAGAAGATTAAATCTGCAGGTGTTGCAGGCGTTATGAAGCCTGGCAAGAATTCTGTTCAGGTTATTATCGGAACCAAGGTTCAGTTTGTTGCGGATGAGTTTTCTAAGCTTTGCGAATAGATTTGTTCTGCAATATATCAGTGTTGATTCACCTTAGGTGATTCACAAAATTTAATAATACATGATTAAAAGCCACACCGGGTGTTATGCCTGGGTGGCTTTTTTAGTTGGTTCGGGCCGTAAGCTCCGCCCGGTTGTGGTGCACACGGACTCTCGTTTTCGCTACGCTGCGCTGTTAAGATACTGTACGGATTATGCCTTTGGGTTTTTATAGGCTTGACGAAAACGTCGAAACGCGCCTTCCATGGCGCGGTTCTCCTTGACTTGCCTTCCTTGGCAAGTCATTTCTGCTCTTCATGGGCATAATCCTACAGTATCTAAACAGCTTCGCTATGCGCTCTCACGAGAGTCCGTGTTCACCCCGCCGGGCGGGGCTTACGGCCCTTACGCTGTGAATGGAATCCGCTTAGGAGAGAGTTGCGAGTTGCACATTGTTGCAACCGGCAACGGTTTTACCTACGCCTTGCCTCTACGAGGCTGCGATGGGATAAAATAAGAAAGGATTGAAAAACGAACAATTGTTTGCTATAATAAATGAAGCGAGGAAATAAAAGTATATTAGGTTTAGTAATCTAAGTATTCATTTAATTTATTGTAATTAGGGAAAATCTAATATCAATCGTTTGATAGAAAGAGTGATTTTATATGAACATATGGCTAAAGTTAAGGAAAACAGCAGCAATAGCACTTTGTGAGTTACTTGCAATTGCTACAATTTTTACAGGCTGTGCCTCCACTGATTTAGCTGGCACTGAAGGTGCCGGGCAAACCGCAGGAGCTGTTGTAGCGGGTGAGGATTCATCCGGTGCTTTAGGCAGCAAGGATACGGCGGATGCAGGAAAGCCGCAGGATGAGCTGGTAAACAATAATTCCTATGTTTCTCTCGATGCGATTCCGGCATATGATGGCAAGGCGTACGTGGCCGTCAACAATAATGAGCCTTTTTTTACGGACAGCGATATGACTACCACTGCTTTTGAAAATTACAGTGATTTGGATTCGCTTGGCAGATGCGGCGTGGCTTATGCAAATATCTGTAAGGAAATCATGCCGACTGAGAAGCGTGGCAAGATAGGTATGATAAAGCCATCGGGCTGGCATACGGTGAAGTATGATGTGATAAAGGACAGATATTTATATAATCGCTGTCATCTTATTGGCTATCAGCTTGCCGGCGAGAATGCCAATCCGAAAAATCTTATTACCGGTACGAGATATCTGAATGTGGAGGGCATGCTGCCGTTTGAGAATCTGGTAGCGGATTATGTAAACAATACAGGAAATCATGTGCTTTACAGGGTGACTCCGATGTTCTCGGGCAGCAATCTTGTTGCAAATGGTGTGCTTATAGAGGCAAAGTCGGTTGAGGATAACGGTGGCGGCATACTTTTTAATGTCTATTGCTTTAATGTGCAGCCCGGAGTCGGAATAAACTATGAGAATGGTGACAGCTGGCTGGATGGCATCACCCCACAGGAGCAGAGCGCTCAGACGGGTGCAGCGCAGAATGGAGGTTCGCAGAGCAGCGATGGAAGCCAGGCAGGAGCTTCGGCGGGAGATACCGGCTCTTCAGGCAGTATAACAGGAAGTGCGGCGTCAGGCTCAGACACCTCACCGGCAGAAAATAGCGTTTCAGATTCCTCAAACAGTAAGACGATGGTTCATATCACCGCAACCGGCAAGAAATATCACCGGGCGGGCTGTCGGACCTTGAAAAAGAGTGACACAGAGGTAACGCTTGATGAAGCAAAATCCATGGGCCTGTCTCCGTGCGGCATCTGCAATCCGCCACAGTAGGATGAATTACCATAAACCCTTGACGATTGCAAAACCGAAAAGTATAATAGAATAGCTAATGAATTCAATATTTTAATATAGATGGAGGAAACCAAATGGCACTGAGCAAAAAGCCGGTCAACGGCATGAAGGATATACTACCTGCAGAAATGGAAATCCGTGATTATGTGACAAGTGTGATCAAGGATACATACAGAAGCTTTGGATTTACACCGATAGAGACACCATGCATGGAGAATATAGCAAATCTCACAAGCAAGCAGGGCGGAGAAAATGAGAAGCTGATCTTCAAGGTAATGAAGAGAGGCGAGAAGCTGAATCTGGAGACAGCAAAGGAAGAGTCGGATGTAGTAGACTTTGGAATGCGCTATGACCTTACAGTGCCACTTTCAAGATATTATTCAAACAATGCCAACAACCTGCCATCGCCATTCAAGGCACTCCAGATGGGCAGCGTGTGGAGAGCAGACAGACCTCAGAGAGGACGCTACAGACAGTTTACGCAGTGTGATATAGATATACTCGGAGAGCCAAGCAATCTGGCAGAGATAGAGCTGATTACAGCAACCACTACCACAATCGGCAGGCTCGGCTTCGAGAACTTTGAGATAAGAATCAACGAGAGAAGAATCCTAAAGGCAATGGCTGCTTACAGTGGTTTCGCTGAGGAGGATTATGACAGCGTATTTATTACTCTCGATAAGATGGACAAGATAGGAGTGGACGGCGTTGCAAGTGAGCTTGCACAGGACGGATACCCACAGGAAAATATTGACAAATATCTTGATTTGTTCAAGCTTTTGGAGCAGACAAGGGATGTCACTGAGGGTGTAAATTTACTTTCAGAAAAGCTTGGAGAATATTTAGACGAAGAAGTGGTTACAAATATGACAGAGATAGCTACTGCTGTTAATGCCACAAAGGGAGCAAAGTTTGAGCTCGTATTTGACCCTACACTTGTTCGTGGAATGAGCTACTACACAGGAACCATTTTTGAGATATCAATGCCTGAGCTTGGCGCAGCCTGTGGCGGTGGTGGACGATATGACAAGATGATTGGAAAGTTTACCGGAAATGATGTACCGGCCTGTGGTTTTTCAATCGGTTTTGAGAGAATTATCCTGCTTCTCATGGAGAGTGGCTTCAAGATTCCTGAGAGTCCAAAGAAGGTGGCTTATCTGGTTGAGAAGAAATATCCGGCAGACAAGCTTGTTGATGTCATGAACCAGGCAAAAGACGCAAGAGCAAACGGACAGCAGGTGCTTGTCGTGCGCATGAACAAGAACAAGAAATTCCAGAAGGAGCAGCTTATGAAAGAGGGCTACGAGGAGTTTGTTGAGTTCTTTAACAGATAGGAATCTGATAAGCAGCAGATTAGCTGTATAGCAGCGGTACCAGACAGTTATTAGAATAAATATATAGTAGAAATATAAGGAGTATAAAATGGCAGAATCAATGCAGGGCTTACATAGAAGCCATAGATGTACAGAGGTATCAAATGCCAATATCGGTGAGAAGGTCACCGTGATGGGCTGGGTACAGAAGAGAAGAAATTTAGGAAGTCTCATTTTCGTAGATCTAAGAGACAGAAGCGGAATACTTCAGATAGTATTCGGTGAGGAAAATGTAGGTGCAGAGGGCTTTGAAAAGGCAGGCACCTTAAGAAGTGAGTTCGTCATCGCAGTTGAGGGAACTGTTCAGAAGAGAACAGCTGCTGTCAATGAGAGCTTAAAGACAGGTGATATCGAGGTTATCGCTACATCAATCAGAGTGCTTTCAGAGGCACAGACACCTCCATTCCATATTGAGGAGAATTCAAAGACCAGCGAGGACATCAGACTTAAATATCGTTATCTGGATCTTCGCCGCCCTGATATTCAGAGAAACCTTATGCTTAGAAGCAATGTGCTTCGCGTGATGCGTGACTTTATGGCAAACGAGGGCTTTTTGGAGATAGAGACACCAATCCTTTGCAAGTCTACACCGGAGGGCGCCAGAGACTATCTCGTGCCAAGCCGTATACATCACGGACATTTTTATGCGCTTCCTCAGTCACCACAGCTCTTTAAGCAGCTTCTGATGGCTTCAGGCTATGACAGATATTTCCAGATTGCACGATGCTTCCGTGACGAGGATCTGCGTGCAGACAGACAGCCGGAGTTTACACAGGCCGATATGGAGCTTTCATTTGTAGATATTGATGATGTAATCGAGGTAAATGAGAGACTCTTAAAGCACCTTTTCAAAGAGGTTATCAATGTGGATGTTGAGATTCCGTTTAAGCGTATGCCTTGGCAGGAGGCTATGGACAGATTTGGCTCTGACAAGCCTGATACACGTTTTGGTATGGAGCTTTGCGATGTTTCGGATGTGGTAAAGGGCTGTGGCTTTGGAGTATTCACAGGAGCTCTTGAAAACGGTGGCTCTGTCCGCGGTATCAATGTAGAGGGACAGGCAAAGATGCCTCGTAAGAAAATTGACAAGCTTGTAGAGCATGCAAAGGGCTGTGGAGCAAAGGGACTTGCTTATCTGTGCATCAATGAGGATGGCACATACAAGTCATCATTTGCCAAGTTTATGACAGAAGCTGAGCTTGATGCACTTGTTGCAAAGATGAACGGAAAGCCGGGAGATTTACTCCTTTTCGCAGCAGACAAGAATAAAATCGTATGGAATGTACTTGGAGCGCTTCGTCTCATGCTCGGAGCTGAGCTTGGCCTGATTGATGAGAACAAGTACAATTTCCTCTGGGTAACTGAGTTCCCACTCCTTGAGTGGTCTGATGAGGAAAACAGATTTATGGCAATGCATCATCCATTCACTATGCCTATGGAGGAGGATTGGGACAAGATAGACTCAGATCCGGGCGCAGTTCGTGCAAAGGCATATGATATCGTACTCAATGGTACAGAGCTCGGTGGAGGCTCAGTGCGTATCCATCAGGATGACATCCAGGAGAAGATGTTTGAGGTGCTTGGTTTCACAAAGGAGCGTGCACATGAGCAGTTTGGATTCCTGCTTGATGCATTCTCATATGGTGTACCGCCACACGCAGGACTTGCCTTCGGTGTTGACCGTATCTGCATGCATATGCTGCATACAGACAATATCAAGGAGGTTATTGCATTCCCTAAGGTAAAGGACGCTTCGGACCTCATGTCAGAGGCACCCGGAACTGTAGATCCAAAGCAGCTTGAGGAGCTTGGAATAGCTATAGCTGCAGAGGAAGATGAGGAATAACACTATAATATGAATTTGAAAAAAAATATTTTCAATGCGATTACCATAATACTGCTCGCCGCACTTATTGCGGGGGCAGTATTGCTTAATAACAGGATAAAAAAGCTTGAGACACAGATGTCATACACCTCAGACAACACATCGGTGATACTTTCCGATGTGCAGACCATGCAGGATGATATCAAGTCCACCCTTGAGGAGGAGGCCAGCCTAATAACAGACTGGGACATTTCCTTAAAAAGTGCAGACTTTACCGATATGACATACACAGTCTCTGTCTCGGTGGTGCCAAAAGAGTACACAGAGGATACAAAAACCAGTGTATTTTTCGGTACAAACGAGATACCGCTCGAGCTAGACGGCATCAAGTATACGGGCGAGGCCACACTTCCGCTGTCTGAGGACTATGCAGGCAATGTGACATTTCTGTTTGTTGACGGAAATAAGAGAAGCACAGAGGTGCTCGATGAGTTTGAAGGTGTGACATCAGTGTTCAAAAATGTAGCATCAGGCATACTCGCCGATAAACCAACCTTTGACAATGGTAGCATAAAGCTTGGCACAGATGTAGATGTAGCGGTCATGGGAAATGATTACTTTGACTTTAACAGTGTGCAGCTCGTAGTTGCAAGCTCAGATACAGAGCTAAAGACATACGATATCCGACAGCTGTTGGCAGAAAACGGCACGGACAGTGCAGACTCTGCAGACACAGACTCCATCACATCAGCCTTAAGCCGGAAGGATGATGCCCAAAAAGATGACTCAAAGAATAATACGGAAAATGATACCTCAGATGCCTCAAAAGAGGATGACGGTAAGCTCCATAGCCTCGAAGGCACGGTAAAAATCGAAGACTTAATCCCTGTCACAGCCGCAAGCAATATCAAAATATATGTCAAAGCGGTATCGGCACAGGGCTACACCTTCACATATGACCTGTTCGATGGTACCGTAAATCAGGACATCACAGACTTTGAAACCACAGCCGACATATCCGGCGGCGACTACACAGTAACCGACCCGGCCGGCAGCAAATATGAACCGTAAAATATGATATAAGCGTAATTATTTAAAATCAGTTTTTCTTGTGTTTTCAAGGCGGCTCAGAATATTTATTTATAAACAATATATAACTACTAAATAAAGCTCATTTCGCATCTGAGAAATGAGCTTTAAATTTAAGAAGAAAAAAGTGCCGGACAAAATTTCACGCCAGTGAAATAAGTCCGGCACTGCCAGAATGCAAGGTAGCAAAGCGCCTCGCTCGTAAACCTGAATTAGCCGGAGAGCATACAGTGTGTTCCGAAGAAAAATGTGAACTGCCGCGGAGTTCCATAAATTAAAGAAGAAAGAAAACATAAATAAAATCGTAACCTGTCCGGATAAAGAACCGCGGCTGACTTCACATTTTTCTGAGGAATATACTGCGTGCTATGCCGGCAGCTTCACAACCTAAAAAGCGAGGCGCCCACCACCACCAAACATTTGATGAGCTGCGCCTCATCCTTCTTTTTTGCTGAGCGGCAGCGTAAATATAAACTCTGTTCCCACACCCTCAGTACTTATCACATTTATATTCTCACCGTGCGCCTGCACGATTTCTTTGACTATAGACAGGCCAAGTCCTGTACCGCGCTTATCCTTTCCGCGTGACAAATCACTCTTGTAGAAGCGCTCCCAGATTTTTGAAAGGCTGTCCTTCGGTATACCGATACCGTGATCCTTTACAGATATAAACACCTTTTCATTTCTGATACTCGTCTCAATCTTGATACTCGAATCGTTATTTGAAAACTTCACAGCGTTGTCAATCAGGTTGTAAAGAACCTGCTGGATTTTGACCATATCACCGCGCACGAAAAGCTCTTTTCCGGTGAGCACCAGGTCAAAGCTTAAGCCCTTTTCACTGCATTTACCCTCGAAGGTGAGGATTGTCGTGCGGATCATCGTATTGATGTCAAAATCAGCAATATCCAGGTGTATGCCGTGATGACCGAACTGGTTTAGATCGATAAGACTCTTGGTGAGCTTATTAAGCCTCTCGGTCTCAAAAAGTATGATATTTAAATATTTATCCTGCATTTCAACAGGGATGGTTCCGTCCAGCATAGCCTCCACGTAGCCCTTTATCGAGGTAAGAGGGGAGCGGAAGTCGTGTGACACGTTGGAAACAAACTTGCGCTGATCCTCCTCGAGTGTATCCAGCTCCGTTGCCATGTAGTTGAGTGTGTTTGCCAGATAGCCGATTTCGTCATTGGAATGTACATCAATCTGGGCAGTGAAATCGCCCTTTGCATACTTCTTTGCGGTCTTTGTGATTCGTGTGATTGGCCGGTAAATGGAGCGGCTCATCATGACAAGCATAATAAATGCCACTGCAAAAATGAGCGCTACAGTGTAAAATGAGATATTCATAAAACCGTTTACACCTGCCGTGATATGGCTCATTGTCTTGTGAATGACTATGTAGCCGATATTCTGGTACGAGACATTTACCGGGGAAAATACGGATAGCATCTTATGCTTGAAGGAGCCGTAAAAATCTCCAATCATATAGTTGTTGCTGCCAAAATCGGTGACATCAAAGCCATTTATCACTACAGGCTTAGAACTGTCATTTTGGGTATCAATGCCTATTGACGGATCATCTGAGTCCATGAGCAGCTCACCGTCAGGGCTGACCACCCATACCTTGGCATCCATATAGTCGGCTACGATTTTCATGTGATTCTGGAAATCGCTAAGCGACATGGATGAGCCAAAGTATTCGGCGGCGTAATCACCTGCAATGATGGATGCTTCCCTGTAGAGATTGGAAGCCTCCTGTTTTTCGATATAGCCTGTGGTGAGATGCTGTGTAAAGGTGCATATAATGAAAAAAGCGATGACACCGTATATCAGATAGCTGATTAACAGCTTAGTGTAGATGGTGTGCTTCATTATTTTACCTCAAACTTGTATCCGATGCCCCAGACAGTAGCGATGCGCCAGGTCGGCTTGTCCTTGATTTTTTCGCGCAGACGCTTCACATGTACATCGACAGTGCGGGTGTCACCGACATATTCATAGCCCCATATGTTGTCCAAAAGCTGCTCCCTTGTAAACACCTGATTGGGAGATGAGGCAAGGAAATATAAAAGCTCAAGCTCCTTTGGCGGCATATCAATCTGCTGTCCGTCATAAGTGACAGAGTAGTTGGACAGATTTACAATGAGCCCCGGATACTCCACACACTTGATATCTACGGAAGTATAGGCCTCCGGCTTTGCAGGATGGAAACGTCTGAGCACGGCCTTGACTCTTGCCACAAGCTCCTTTGAGTCAAAGGGCTTGAGTATATAGTCGTCGGCGCCAAGCTCCAGGCCTAAAACCTTGTCAAATACCTCGCCCTTTGCGGAGAGCATGATAATCGGCACATCGGACTTTGCACGTATCTCACGGCATACCTGATAGCCGTCTATGCCCGGAAGCATGAGGTCCAAAAGAAGCATGTTTGGCTTGTAGTGCTCAAACGCGATAAGAGCCTGCTCACCGTCATTTACGATTTTGGTGTCATAGCATTCCTTGGTCAGATATAGAGATATAAGCTCTGCTATATTGTTGTCGTCGTCTACTATCAGTATTTTCTGTTTAACAGCCATTTCTAATCTCCTTCTTGAAAATTATTTATATTCCGTAAAAGTAAATTGTCGTTATTTAAAGGTTGCGATGGTTACTCCGGCATCGCCCTCACCAAACTCACCGAGATGGTATTCCGCAATAGTTTTTGTCCTCTTCAAAAGTCCATGCACAGCCTTTCGCAGTGCACCGGTGCCTTTTCCATGGACAATGCGCACAGATGAAAGATGAGCGATATATGCATCGTCTAAGTATTTATCTAAGAGAGCAAGTGCCTCATCCGTAGTCTTTCCTATCAGGTTGATTTCTGATGAAACTGACATCGATTTACTCATCTTTATCTTGCTTCCGCTGCCGCCGTACTTCTTGGCAGGAGAGACATCATCGTTTAATAGCACGAGGTCATTAATATTAACCAGCGAGCGCAGTATACCCATCTGCACATACAAATCGCCCTTGGCATTTGGCAGAGTGTGGACAGTTCCCTTCAGATTGAGGGAGAGCACAAGCACAGAATCACCGATGCGCAGCTTCTTAGGCGCCTTGTGATTTGCCTTGGCAGTGTTTTTCCTGATGTCTGACAGCTTCTTTTCCTTGTCATTCATCTTGTCACGAAGGGCAGAGCGCTCCTTCTCCATCTGGCTCATAGGAGCCTGACCCTGTCCGTATTTGTTGAAATTGCGGATGGTCTTGTCGGCGAGATCCTTTGCATCCTGCAGTATTTTGTAGGCTTCCTCATTTGCCTCGCGTAAAATCTTGTCCTTGCTCTTATCTATGCGCTCGTTTTTCTCCTCGAGCTGTTTCTTGAGCTTTTCAATCTCGGCCTTGTAGCTGTTGATTTCAAGCTGTTCCTTTTCGATAGTCTGTCGCTGTGACTCGAGGCTTGCAATCAGATCCTCAAAATCAAGATCGTTATCATTAATTCTGCTTTTTGCATCCTCTATGATGCTTTCATCAAGACCAAGCTTTGATGAGATTGCAAAAGCGTTACTCTTTCCCGGAATACCGATTAACAGGCGGTAGGTAGGGCTTAAAGTTTCCACATTGAACTCACAGCAGGCATTTTCCACACCGTCTGTGGAAAGCGCATATACCTTCAGCTCACTGTAGTGTGTGGTGGCCATGGTGATGGCGCCATACTGGTGCAGTCTGTTTAAAATTGAGATGGCAAGTGCCGCACCCTCTGTCGGGTCGGTTCCCGAGCAGAGCTCATCGAACAGGCAAAGGCTTCTGTCGTCAGCTTTTTCAAGGATTTTTACGATATTGGTCATGTGAGACGAGAAGGTACTGAGACTTTGCTCAATACTCTGCTCATCGCCTATATCCGCAAAAACATCCTCAAAGATGGCGAGCTTTGACCTGTCAGCCGCAGGAATGTGAAGACCTGCCTGACCCATGAGAGTCAAAAGTCCGACAGTCTTTAGTGAAACCGTCTTACCACCGGTATTTGGTCCGGTGATGATAAGCTGCTTATATTCCTCGCCAAGCCGTACATCTATAGGAACCACCTTTTTAGCATCCAAAAGCGGATGACGGCCCTTTCTGATATTGATATGTCCCTCGGTGTTGAACTCCGGTGCCACACCGTTGTATGATTTAGCCAGATTTGCCTTTGCAAAAATGAAGTCAAGCTCTGAAAGAATCTCATAGTCCTGCTCCAAAGCAGCCGCATTCATGGCAACCTTGTCGCTGAGCGCTGCAAGGATTTTTTCAATCTCCTCCTGCTCCTTTATGAAAAGCTCCTTGAGCTCATTATTCAAATTGACGACAGCCATCGGCTCGATAAAAAGGGTAGAGCCGGTAGATGACTGGTCGTGCATCATGCCGGGTACATTGCCCTTTGCCTCAGCCTTTACAGGCAGACAATATCTGCCGTCGCGCATGGTCACAACAGCATCCTGCAGATAGGTTCTTGTTGTGCTGTTGTTCATGAGCTTGGTGAGCTGCGCATGGATTCTGTCGTTCATGCCGCGTATGCCCTTTCTTATCTTAAAAAGCTCAGGACTTGCATCATCGGCAATCTCTTCCTCAGATAAAATGCACCTCTTAATCTCATCGCAGAGCGCAGAAACCGGTTCAATCGCTGCAAACAGACCGGAGAGTGAATCCTGCTTCTCATTGTCCATGCCGCTTCTGCCATAAGCCTTAACACGCTTTGCAACCTCTAACAGACTGCAGATGCGAAGAAGCTCGGTCGTATTCAGCGCACCACCGATATCAAGCCTCTTTAGAGAAGCATGCACATTGTGTATGCCCACGAAGGACACTCCGCTGTCCTTGTACAGGCGGCTTAGTGCATCGGCAGTGGTGGTCTGCAGATGTCTGATTTCGTATAAATCGGTGACCGGCTCAAGAGAAAGACACCTTTTCTTTGTCTCATCACATGCTGCGTAGCTGCTTAACATGGTGAGGATTTTGTTATATTCCAATGTTTTGTAAACTTTTTTATTCATTTCTATATCCTTATATTTCGGTAGTTGAATATTAAATTCATATTTACTGTATAGCTTATCATATTATAGCTGAAAATCTTCAAAAAAACCATAATAAATATGTATTAAATGATAATTACAAGATGATAACATAAAGTTTAATACATAACAAACCAGTTTGTTAAATGAGCCAAAAAGTAAGGGCTTGCGACATGTACCCGCCGGACTGCTGCAAGCCCGTACTCAAAGCCCGTACTCAAAGAAAAAATATGGTTGCAACGCAATATAATTCAGAATATAATGTAAGATAGTAACTAAAGACATCTAATCAGGGTAACAATATGGAGCAATTTATCAGAGAAAAGATAAAGGATAAACCGCTGAATAAAAAAAGACTTGCAAAAAAAGCAGGCACAGCAGCACTCTGCGGAGTGGCATTTGCAGTGGCTGCAAGCATTGTTTTTGCTATATTTCTGCCGGTTATCAACAGACAATCAAAAAAAGCTTCAGATGGAAAAAATAATAATGATGTGCAGACAGCCACACAGCAGTCAGGCATAGATGACAGCAGTGATGCATATAGTGAAAATGGTACACAAAGCACAGAGTCCGGCACTTCTTCGGAGCCGTCTTCGCAGACATATCAGCCTACACTCGCAGATTATCAGGCAGTGCAGAACCAGCTATACAGAGTGGGAGCTTTGGCAACGAAATTTGTAGTAGGAGTCACAGGCGTGACAGATGCCACTGATATTTTCAACAATTCCTATGAGACCGAGGGTCAGGGTGTGGGAGTGATACTGAAGGACAATGGAAAGCAGCTAATCATTCTGACAGAGAAAGATGTAGTGGATAAGGCGGATAAGCTTAGTGTGACCTTTGTAAACGACATGATGGCTGATGCTGCACTGGTCAAGTACGACAGCAATACAGGCATAGCGATTATTTCTGTGGATAAGTCACTTCTGGACGATGCCACAACAGCGGCTATAGCGGTTGCGGAGCTTGGTAATTCAAATATTGTTTCAAGAGGAGCATCTGTCATTGCACTTGAAGCAAACTATGCCATTCTCACAGGTCTTATAACATCAACAACCAATGAGCTGTCGGCGCAGGACAACAATTACTCGGTGCTCACCACAGATATCGCAAGCAACAGGTCACAGAGCGGTATACTCATCAATACGGACGGTCAGGTCATAGGGCTTTCGCTGCAGGATTTTAATCCGGCGGAGGAAAACAATACTCTCACGGCTGTAAGCATAAGCAATCTGTCACCGGTCATTGAAAAGCTTGAGGGCGGCGCAGATGTGCCGTACATAGGCATCACCTGTACTACAGTTACAGAAAAAATAGCAAACAGATATAACATCCCAAAGGGTGTTTATATAAAGCAGGTTACCATGGATTCACCGGCATTTGTCGCAGGGCTTCAAAGCGGTGATGTGATAGTGGCGGTAAGCGATAAGGATGTATCGAATGTGTCTGCGTACAACACACAGCTTATGCAGCAAAAGCCGGAGGACACCTGCAATCTGAAAGTAAAGAGGAAAGGAAGCAACGGCTACACGGAGATTACCTGTCAGGTGAAAATCGGTGTGATGAATTAGCCGAAATTAGGAGGATATATGAAGTATATTTCAACTCTCCGCGAGGGAGAGAGAATCAATGAGATTTTTTTATGCAAGAGCAAGCAGACAGCCATGACCAAAAGCGGAAAGCCTTATGACAATGTCATCCTGCAGGACAAGACAGGCACGCTGGATGCCAAGATATGGGATGTGGGCTCAGTAGGCATTGAGGAATTTGACGCAATGGATTACATAGCCATAACTGGTGATATCACGAGCTTTCAGGGCAATTTACAGTGCTCCATAAAGCGTGCGAGAAAGGTAAACGAGGGAGAATATGACCCTGCGGATTATCTGCCGGTCAGCGATAAGGATGTCGAGGTCATGTATAAGGAGCTAATGGGCTTTATCGGCTCTGTAAAGAATCAGTATCTGTCACAGCTTTTACATAGCTTTTTTGACAATAAGGAGTTTGAGCGCCGTTTCAAGTTCCATTCAGCCGCAAAGAGCGTGCACCACGGTTTTGTAGGAGGTCTTTTGGAGCATACACTCGGTGTGACGAAGAACTGTGATTATTTTGCAAAAATGTATCCGGTTTTAAACCGTGACCTGCTTCTTACAGCAGCCATTTTCCATGATATCGGAAAATTAAAGGAGCTTTCTACTTTCCCGGAGAATGACTATACAGACGCTGGTCAGCTCCTCGGACATATCATGATTGGTGCAGAGTGGGTAGGCGATGCGATTAAGAGCATCGACGGCTTCCCGGTAGTGCTCGCAAATGAGCTGAAGCACTGTATACTTGCCCACCACGGCGAGCTTGAGTTTGGCTCTCCTAAAAAACCGGCACTTGTCGAGGCACTTGCACTCAGCTTTGCAGACAATATAGATGCCAAGATGGAGACTTTCAGGGAGCTGCTTGTAAATGTGCCTGAAAATGATACAAAGTGGCAGGGCTACAACAGATTTATGGAGACAAATTTCCGCAGAACAAGTGTGTAAAAGGCGGACGATATTAATATAGCTATGGTATGATTTTGGTGTGAAAGTTTGCACCGGATACAAACATTATAAAGAGTAATTATATATATAAAATAAAGAAGAGAAAAGCATGAAAAAAAATGACATATTTGAACTTGAAATAACAGATATGGGAACAGATGGCGAGGGCATAGGACATTACGAGGGTATGACCTTTTTCGTAAAGGATGCACTTATTGGTGATGTCATAACTGCCCGCGCAACAAAATTAAAGAAGAACTATGGCTACGCAAGAGTGGAAGAGATTAAGACCCCTTCCACTTTTCGCGTTGAGCCGGAATGTGAGCTGCACAAGAGGTGCGGAGGCTGCCAGATACAGGCGCTCTCCTATGAAAAACAGCTTGAATTTAAAAATGATAAGGTGCGCAACAATCTCATGCGCATAGGTGGATTTTCCGAGACAGAGCTGGACAGTAAAATGCAGCCGCCTGTTGGCGCAGACAGTCCGTACCGCTACCGCAACAAGGCACAGTTCCCAGTGGGGTATGACAGGGATGGCAATATAGTGACAGGCTTTTATGCATCGCGCAGCCATAATATCATCCCGGTTGGGGACTGCAAGCTTGGGGTGCCGCAAAACAAAGAGATACTGGATATCATAAAGCAATGGATGAATGAGTGCGGCATCACGCCGTATGACGAGAACACACATAAAGGGCTGGTGCGCCATGTACTTATCAGATATGGTTTTGCATCAAAGCAGATTATGGTGTGTCTTGTGGTAAACGGGGACAGTCTGGAAGCAAAACGCCGAGCCGGGAATGCAGCAGATATACTGTGCGAAAGACTCTCAAAAATCGATGGAATGACTTCGATTTCCTACAATATCAACAAGGAAAACACAAATGTCATCCTCGGCAAAAAGACAGTCTGCATATGGGGAAGACCATATATTGAAGACACCATCCATCTGCTTTCTTACCCTGATTTCACACCACAGGGGACAGGCATCACATATCAGATTTCGCCACAGTCGTTCTATCAGGTAAACCCGAAGCAGACAGAAAAGCTCTACAGCACGGCACTTGCATTTGCAGGGCTCACAGGAAATGAAAATGTCTGGGATCTCTACTGTGGTATCGGTACCATATCGCTCTTTTTGTCACAGAAGGCAAAGCAGGTGTACGGAGTGGAAATAGTGCCTCAGGCAATCGAGGATGCAAAAAACAATGCGAAGCTCAATGGCATCACAAATGCACAGTTTTTCGTAGGAAAGGCTGAGGAGGTGTTGCCACAGTTTTATGCAGATGCAAAGAAAAATATAACTAAAGGGATTGAAGCTATCAAGCCAGAAGTACCTGCAGAAAAAGACACAGATGAAGCAGATATGCTTCGCCCGGATGTGATAGTCGTTGATCCACCAAGAAAGGGCTGCGATGAGAAGTGTCTGGACACAATGCTTGCGATGTCACCGGAGAGGATTGTTTATGTAAGCTGCGATTCGGCAACATTGGCAAGGGATTTGAAGATACTTTGCGAGGAGAAGTATGAGCTCATAAAGTGGCAGGCATTTGACCAGTTTAGTCATACTGGGCATGTGGAGACGGTGTGCCTTTTGTCCCGACTTCATTAAGCAAAACATCATGTGAATGTGAGACTGGATATGGATGAGATGGATTTGACAGCGAGGACCGAAGCGGAGCGTAGACAGGCTACATACGAGAAGATTAAAAAATACGTGGCAGAGCACAATGATGGGATGAAAGTATCGAATCTGTATATTGCACAGGTTAAGGCTAAGTATGGAATTATAGAGCGTGAGAATTACAATAAAGCAAAGTCAGATGACGCAAGACAGCCTAAGTGTCCGAAGGAGAAGGAAGAGGCTAAGGCAGAAGCGTTGAGTTTTTAAGATGATTTAGTTTAGGAGTATGACGATATGAGGGTTTTATTAGGAACAACAAATCCATCAAAGGTAAAAAGATTTTCGGATTTGTTAAAAGGGTATGGTATTGAATTTATTACTTTAAGAGATATCGAAGTTATAGAAGAACCTGAGGAAATGGGGAATACACCAGAAGAAAATGCTATTATGAAGGCAGAGTTTTATGGACAATACTTTGATGTTGTTATTTGTAATGATTCTGGATTATATTTTGAAGAACTGGATTTTGAGGATTGGCGTCAGCCGGGACTAAATATTAGAACACCTATGAATATGGATAGACTGTCAGATGAAGAGATGATTGATTACTATTCAAAACTTATTACAGGGCTTGGAGGTAAAGTCACAGCATATTACCTAGATGGAATTGCAGTTTATAATCAAGGAGTAATTTCATCGTTTATGGACAATATGGCAGCTCAAAAAAACGGATCATTCTATATGATTGATAAAGCTTCATCAAAAAGATTTGAAGGATGGCCTCTTGATTCATTATCAATCAATAAAGAAAACGGCAAATATTTTGTTGATGGAAGTATTGAAGAAAGCAAAGAAAATATCATAAAAGATCAATATGAAAAGAGTGTCGTAGATTTTTTGATTAAGTCTTTACATATAGCATAGTATAGGAGAAATGAGACAACTGGAGTTTCCTGAGAATGTTAATGCGGAGCAAGGTGTTAGTGCGCATTGACAGATTTTTAGTAAAGCCGGTTCCGGTGGCAGTGAAAATGATGCCGGATGCTGAGATGGAACCGCCATATGATGGTGCGAAAAAAATGATTCTGGTTGATGATGTGGATAATCGGCAGTTTCTGTGTGAATTGGTTGAGAGTATGTGGGAAGAATTGCCGAAGAAAGAGAAAAAGTGCAAGTAAGACTTGATAAAATCGAACGAATATTCTATATTAACAGCGGAGATTTTATACCCAAAAGCAGAAAATACGAATGTACAAATGGAGCTCAAACCCTTGTGGTTTGGGCTTTTTCTAATTTTGTAGAAAATCTGAGAACAACTATTTCTAAAAAGTCATCAATTGCCCCGATAGAGTGATTTCTAAAAAACAAAGACTTCCCCAACAAGCAAAAATGCGCATGGTATATACCGGGGCACTGCTTGCCAATTTGTGAAATAGCATGATAGTTAGTATGAATAATGTCAGAAAGGATTTTAATTATGGTTAAGAATAAAGTGGTTCTAAAAGAAAGAGATGCATGGAGTGATTTAGCAAATTTTATTGGAGAAATGGTAGCAAAGTATGCGGAAGCAATGGACTTGGATAATTTGCAAGATCCGGATCGTTATCTTCTCGTGAAAAGAATAAAACAGTTGCATGTCGAATTTTATAAATCGAAGAATATAGAAAAATTCAGAAATACAAAAATCTCTATTGAAAGAAAAGTTGCGGCATGATATTATAACCGTAATGACGGATGCATAAATATATAAATACGGATATATGCGAAATGTTGATGGAGGAACACACATGATTATCAGTGAAAGAATTTTTTACATAATGGAGCAGAAGAACATGAGCCAGTTGGAACTGTCGAGAAGAACGGGGATTGCAACTAGCAACATCAGTGACTGGAAAAAGAAAAAGACAAATCCCAAAGCAGACTGTCTGTTATCTATATGTGACGCATTGGATATTACACCAGAGCAGCTTTTAACGGGGAAGGGAATTGACCCGGAATATAAAGATGCAGATATGGATTATGAAGTTACTAGGTCAGACATTAAAATTTTAAAACAGATACATAGTCTAGGTGATGAGCAGTATAAAAGACTGATGGCGTATATGAAGGCCTTGCAGAAGCTGGAAACAATGGAGAGTATTGTGGAGAAACAGAACTAGTAGTTAATACTAATAGGATGATAAGCCAGAATAGGGGGATGCAATGAAAAGCATTATGTTTAAGACAAAAATATTTCATGAGGGGAAAATGTATCTTCTTGTATCGGATGTTACAAAGATGATGGAGATATCGGAGAAAGCATTTTGCAAGAAATATTCTGATAAGATTGTTGAGATCCCTGGTTGTAGGAAATGTATCGCAGAAACTGATTTTAATTTATTGATTTCAGATGACAAAGAACTTTTCAAGAAAATGGGTATGTTAGAAGTAACAAAGGTTGAAACACTGAGAAGTGAGATTGCGAGTATCATAAGCTTTCAGCCACTTAAATTCATGATGGCAAAAGAATATTTGAATATGATGAAGATAAAAACTGGATGCAAATCCGAGCAACAATATGTGGAGAAATATGAAATCGCGAAAGAATTTGATGAAGCATTACAGCGTTTTATGAATAGTCATCATGATAATAGTTACTATAAGTCAATGATTAACTATCTTAAGAATAAAGAACGTTTCGATTTAGATAAAATTCGGGAATTAGGATTGGATATTCAGTATTTGTCATCGATAACATCCGATGGATCCATGACTTTGGAAGTATTTGTAGTTGGAAAAGGAATATTTTATAGTGTTCTTGAAGATGATGAGGGTGAGCAATGGAACGAAATCCATATTGATGAGATGGGAAATATAAAGCTTCCTTACTTTTCTTATTATTCAGATCGAGTAGAAGAACGTATAATTAATCTCTCACATACTGAGGTGGATAGAGATTTTTCAAAATATAACACGGTAGAAAATATTCAGTGGTGCATACAAAATTTGAATATGAAGGGGATAGAAGATTATGAATTTGATGTTTTAGGTTATCATTCAGATGCTATAGACTTAAGAATTCATACAGATTTACTTGTAAAAATGATAGTCCCGGATGCAATTGATACTATTTTTACAGATCAGATTATTGATTTGGAGAAATTGGTCTGGATAACAGATGTAAGTGATATGAGAGTGTTTGCGTAGGATATATGAATTTAAACGTATCGAATCCGATCTGTTTAGAAGCTAAGCAGGATTGAATGTACTTATAATAATGTGGCTGCCATTTGCTACTTCACTAAAATAAACTATAGAAACAATGTCAGTGAAAGGAATATACATGGAAGAAGATAAAAAAGAAGAAATAAAAATTGTCAAAGTAACAGAGGAATTAATTAAGGCCAAAACCTATGAAGTAAGAGGTTATAAGGTAATGCTTGATTTTGATTTGGCTAAAATATATGGTTATTCAACCAAAGCTTTTAATCAACAGGTCAAAAATAACAGTGAGCGTTTCGCATCAGATTTTGCATTTAAACTTACCAAGGAAGAGGTTAACAACTTGAGGTCAAAAAATTTGACCTCAAGTTGGGGCGGTTCAAGATATTTGCCGAATGCTTTTACTGAACAAGGTATATACATGCTTATGACGATACTTAAAGGTGACCTTGCAGTTAAGCAGAGTATTGACCTCGTGAGAACATTCAAAAAAATGAAAGATTACATATTAGAAAACAGGGAATTGATAGGGAAGCGCGAACTACTTCAGCTAAGTATGGAGACTGCCAATAACAGAATTGAAATAAGCAAGATAAATTCAGATATGATATCCATTGAAAAGCAAATCTCCGATGTTGTGGAGGGATTGAAGGATGTTGTAACAAAATCTGAGCTTGCTGATATGATGAATAGCTTCATTTCAGATGATGATGAAAAATGGCTTATGTTTAATGCAAAATTTAGTAGTGCGGATGAGGTTTACGAGTCTATTTACAGGCAGGCAAAGTCATCAATATATGTGGTTGATAATTACATTGGTTTAAGAACGCTGGTACATCTTAAGAATTCTCCGACAGGAGTAAATATTATTTTATTTAGCGATAATGTTGGGAATAATAAACTTCACAACATAGAATATACGGATTTCCGTAAGGAATATCCAACTGTAAAACTGTCAATGAAGAAGACTGGTGGCATATTCCATGATCGTTTTATCGTGTTGGATTATGGAACAGCGGATGAGAGAGTCTTTTTGTGTGGTGCTTCTTCCAAGGATGCCGGGGCTAGAATAACAAGCATCGTTGAGGACTATGGAACAGCCAAATACAACTCTGTTATTGCAGGATTATTGAAAAATTCGCCATTAGTATTACCGAAATAGGAGTGTAAGATTATTGAAGAAGAAAACAAGATGTTACATATATACTCGTGTGTCTACAGCAATTCAGGTTGATGGATACAGCCTGGATGTACAGAAAGACAAGATAAGAAAATATGCAGAATTTCAAGATATGGAGATTGTTGGAGAATATTCTGATGAAGGGCATTCCGGCAAGAATATAAAAGGTCGTCAGGAATTGATCCGGAGTATAAAGATGAAGATATGGATTATGAAGTTACCATGTCGGATATTAAGATATTGAAGAAGATTCACAGTCTTGGAGACGAACAGTATAAAAGATTGATGGCATATATGAAAGCATTGCAGAAACTGGAGCAAATGGAAAGCATGGTGGATGAATAATGGAAGAAACAAAAGAATTGATTACTACGGATGATATTCGTAGTAAGGTGTATATAATTCGTGGACAGCAAGTAATGTTGGATCAGGATTTGGCAGAAATTTATGGTTATCAAGTTAAAAATTTAAATCAACAAGTAAAACGTAATTTGACAAGATTTTATGTTTCAACTAACTAAAGAAGAAGTGGAATTGGTGAAATCACAATTTGTGACTTCACGGAATATAGGTTATTTTGAAGGGCAAGAAGGCGGCCGTAGAAAATTACCATATGCATTTACAGAACAAGGAATTTATATGCTTGCGACAGTTCTTCGTGGAGAATTGGCAGAACAGCAGAGTATATTTATAATGCGCACTTTTAGGGAGATGTGTCACTATATTAGTCAAAATCAACAGTTTGTTACTAGAAATGAAATGGAACTTTTAACAGCGAAGGTTGGAACGATAACTGAGAGACAGGATCGAATGGAGAAAAAAGTAGAGTTCATTCAAAAAGATGTGACCATTTTAGCAGATAACTTTATTACGGATAAGGATAAAAAGGATTTTGTTATTTATAAAGGACAGAAGTTAGAAGCGGACATTGCTTACATAGAAATCTATCAGCAAGCAAAGAAATCAATCTATGTTGTAGATGATTATATGAATGCAAAGTCATTACAACATCTTTCTCAGAAGGCTGATGGGGTGGAGGTTGTTTTGTTTACAGAAAATGGAAAGGGTGGCAAGGGATTTCTTACAAAATCTTTAGTGACAGATTTTCAAAATGAATATTCCTCTCTACGAATTAAGCCTAATCCCGATTGTCATGACAGGTTAATTGTACTTGATTATGATGAGGAGACAGAGCAGGTTTATCTCTGTGGAGCATCTAGTAAAGATGCAGGGAAGAAACTTTGTGCAATTAATCAGATTACAGAAACGGCAATTATTCATCCGGTAATAGATAGATTACTTTTGCTGCCGGATAAACAAATATAACTTATGATAAAAGTAGAGGCTTCATTTAATAATGAGTGAGGCTTCTTTTCGTTTTGCTTATAAGTTTCAAGTGTTGGAAATTTATGTAAATTTATAGACATTTTCTTATCGTAAAGCTATAATATTAAAATCATATAGAACAGATAGACATTGATTTTAGAAAGTGATACAAATGAAAAAGCTAAAAAAGAGATTCATTGTTCCGGCAGTGGTATTTATATTGAGTATGTGTGCGTTAATCGGCTTGATATATATAGTTGGAAAGAGTCAGGAACAGCAGAACAGGACAAATGCAAAGCTCAATGCGATGACATATGCGGAGCGTATAAATGGCGAGCTTATGGAGGGAATAGGAGTTACCGATACCTTAAAGCAGGTTGTCATAAGTGGTGATGGAAATATAAATGGGTTTTATGATGTTGCAGCAAATATGATGGACGATTCGATTCAGAGTATACAGATAGCACCGAATGGAGTTGTGACTGAAATATATCCGGAGGAGGGGAATGAATCTGGTAAGATTGATCTGATAAATGATAGTGACAGGGGAGAGATTTCGCGCTATGCGAGGGATAATGACACTGTAATTATGCAGGGACCATTGGAGCTGAAGCAGGGCGGATATGGTATAGCAGTGCGCAATCCGGTTTATTTGGAGGATGAAAATGGTCAGAAGAGCTTTTGGGGCTTCACAATTGTTATACTGAAGGTTCCGGAAATTTTTTCTGATTCTGTAGAAGCTCTTTCCAATTTTGGATATAAGTACAGTCTGCAGAAGTGTGCTTCGCCGAAGGATGATACGTATGAGTGGGTTTACGGTTCAAAGAAGGAGTTGAACGATCCGGTGATATATGACTTCGACGTGTATGGAGACAAGTGGAGGCTTGAGATTTTCCCAAAGAGTGGTTTTTACAATAACAGATATCTGCTATATCTGTTCATCGGAGGTGTAATTATAGTCCTGCTTTTGACAGGGCTTACAGCAGCATTGATTTTCATCAATGAAAACAGGAAGAATTTCAAGAGACTTGCTGTGACTGATGCACTGACCGGTATTTACAACAGGCACGGCTTTGATGAGCAGGTTGAGCAATATATGAGACAGAATCCGCAAAAGCATTGTGTTGTGGCAATGCTTGATATTGACGATTTCAAGCTGGTCAACGATATGTATGGACATGCGGCAGGTGATGGTGCACTTAAGAAGCTTGCAGAGAGCATGAAGCAATATTTTTCAAAGGATGTTATACTCGGTAGAAACGGAGGCGATGAGTTTAGCATTTTCATGCCGGATTGCACGATTGTGGAGGTTAAGCCTTTCCTTAAGAAGTTTACAGAAGAAACCAGGAATTTTTATTGTAAAGGTGAAGCGCATACATTTACCATTTCACTGGGCTTTGCGGAGTATCCTGTTTTGGCTGACAACCGTTCAAAGCTTATGCGTTGTGCGGATATGGCACTTTATGAGGTGAAAATGCGTGGGAAGAACGGCTGCATGGCATATCGTGAGGGTAAGCATATAAAGAGCCGTGCGAAGCTTGGATTTGCCGTGAAGGATATTATTAATAATTTGCCTGGAGCTTTCATTGTTTACAGAGCAGATAAAGAAAATGATGAGATTCTGCTTGCAAACAGCGAGCTGCTTCGGCTTACAGGCTGTAAAAATATGGACGAGCTGCTTGCATATACAGGTAAGAGCTTCTGCAATCTGATACGCCCGGATGAACAGGAAAGCTGTGAAAAAAGCATATGGTCGCAGATTAACGGAGGACACTCAAATGATTATATTTTCTTTCATATGCGAAAAGCAGACGGCACATATATTTCAGTGCTCGATCATGGCAGGATAGTGGATTCAGTGCACAATGGCAGAGTATTTTATGTGATGATTATGGACTTAAAGTCTCTGCAGAGGCACTATGGAGATTGCCTGGAATTGGTGGAGAAGTAGAAAAAAGCAGATTGTGAACACATGCGTTCACAATCTGCTTTTTTAATAGTGCATACACAATTTATTTATCCGAATAAATCACATTTCCACCGCATACGGTGTACTTAACCTTACCGGTCAGTTCCATGCCGGTAAAAGGTGTGTTTGATGATTTTGATGCATATTCGCATGGTACCCATTTTTCGTCAGGATCAAAGATGACAAAATCTGCAGCAGCACCCTCTGAGATAGTACCGTAAGGCATGTGGTACAGTCTGGCAGGGTTGATAGTCATCTTTTCCAAAAGCTCAAGCATGCTCAGATGGCCCGGTTTGACAAGGCTTGTGATACCAAGAGCAAGAGATGTCTCAAGACCGATGATACCGCTTGGTGCTTCGGTTACAGGCTTTGATTTTTCCTCGGCGCTGTGAGGCGCATGATCTGTTGCGATAAGGTCTATTGTGCCATCGATAAGTCCATCTATAATCTTTTGACGGTCTGCTTCAGTGCGCAGAGGAGGATTCATTTTGGCAAGTGTGCCGTGCTCTAGGACAGCATCCTCAGTCAGTGTGAAGTGATGAGGGGTGGCCTCGGCATGTAGCCTTGCACCAAGCTTTTTGTAGGTGCGGACTATATCAACAGATACACCGGAGCTGATGTGCTGTATTACAACATCAGCACCACTGCGCAGCGCAAGCAGACAGTCTCTTGCAACGAGAGTCTCCTCAGCGATGGATGGTGAGCCGTAGATACCGAGAGCGTCAGATACTTTTCCGTGGTTGATGCCGTTGTTTTTGATAAATGCAGGGTCCTCCTCATGGAGACTTATCGGCATATCCAGCTTTGCAGCATTTTGCATGGCTCTGTAGCAGAAAGCAGCATTTGTAAGCGGGATGCCGTCATCGGTAAAGCCACATGCTCCGGCTTCCTTTAAAGCTGCCATGTCAACCTCATCCTGTCCTTTGAGGGAGTGCGATATTGCAGCGGCCTGATACATACGGATTTTTTCCTGCTTTCCACGTGTGAGGTTGTCCTTTAGAGTATCCACATTATCCACTGTAGGCTTTGTGTTTGCCATGCATACAACAGTTGTGAAGCCACCCTTTGCGGCAGCCAGGGAACCGGTGTGGATATCCTCCTTGTATGTGAAGCCCGGATCACGGAAATGCACATGAGTGTCGATAAGTCCAGGTCCGACAATCATTCCGGACGCATCTATTATTTCTTCTTTTTCAGTTGTAGCAGCGTCTGACTCATATGAGATGTCAGGTGCAATTTTTACTATTTTTCCATCTTTTACAAGTATATCCATATGTTCGTAGAGACCTGATGCCGGATCTGCTACAATACCATTTTTTATTATCATGATAATCCTCCTGTAGATTGTACTTATTTTCTGATACTATGAGTATATAGTATATAGTATAATGAAGAGCACAAATTTGCAAACAAATTTCGTAACTGTTCAGTACCTTCAACAAATTTCGTGACTGTTCAGTACCTTCAACAAATTTTGTAATTGTTCAGTGCCTTCATAGCTGCGAGCCGCAAGCGTATTAGAATCAGCAGCGCAGAATAGTTACCCAATTTCAAACAAAAGTGAAAATTGAAAATGGGTCGCAATCATAATCGTCTGTATATATGGACAATAGAAAATTTTATAGATATAATATGATTTAAGGAATATGAAAAGACGATAGATTTCTACAAAAACATTCTGGAAATCCCGGTCGCAAGGGAATGGCAGGCAGGAATCATGCTTGATACCGGAAACGGAATTGTTGAGATTTTTAACGATGGAGATGATGCACCGGGCAAAGGTGTGATTCGTCATTTCGCATTCGCAACAGATGATGTGGATGCGTGTGTAGAGTCTGTAAAAGCAGCAGGATACGAGGTATTTATTGAGCCGAAGGATATAAAAATCGCATCAACACCGGCATTTCCGGCGCGCATAGCATTCTGCAAAGGACCGCTTGGCGAGGAAATCGAGCTGTTTGAAGAAAAGTGATAGGACGTATTAATTGTTTTACAGGGGTATTATGCTATGGGAAAAACTCCAATTAAGCACACGCTTGCAGGCTATATTATTAAAAAAACAGACACCGAAGGATACCGGTCAGGAAAACTAACCGGAGAAAAACATTTGAACAAAATAACAGAAATGATGGAATTTGTTGGTGGACGCCGGAAACTAATTGATCAGGCAAGGTTCATAGAGAATAATACACAAGCAGGCCACGATGGGAAGATAAGAATTAATTGGATTCAGGTCAACAGCGATATTAAAAAAATTGATTGTGATGTCAGCAGCATACCGGAGCTGTGTCGGCTTGAGGGTGTTGAGGATTCAAGAGCAAAACAGCTAAGATTGATAGAGTCTGTAAAGCAGTGGAAATCAGAGGTTGGTGACTGCGATTGGATATGCAGATATTATGATGATATTTTGGGGCGTCTGGAAGCCGGAAAGAGTGTCACAGAGGCTGAGGAGGATATGCGTTTTAAGTGTATCAACGCTATAACAAGAATAAAGGAGCCTGTGTGGGAGCGTGTTTTTAGTGCAAATGTTTTTTATGATTCAAAGAAATTTGAAAAATGCTATCGACAAAAGATGGTATCAATTCTGACTAAATATTCTCCATATTATGAGAAGGATATGGAGGATTATGATACAGAGGGAGAGGAAGATGATGCCAAAGAGGATAAAAAGAAGTCGGGGCTTGAAATTTTGAAGATGCATGGTATTATGTCATATGCACAGACAATGGAATGGAAGGGACCATTGTCATATAGAATTGATGATACATGTGTTATTGATACGTCAAAGCAGATTTATGGAACCATTATTAATACGCAGACACTTGAGCATGCAAGTCCGGTTTCGCTTGCAGGATGCAAAAGAATTATGACCATAGAAAATAAGGCTAACTATGAAAGTATGCAATATGATGAGAATACTTTGTATATTTTTTGTCATGGTTATTTTACTCCTAAGGAAGTGTATTTTCTAAAGAAATTAAGCCTTATTGTATCTAAGGAATGTGAGTTCCTACATTGGGGAGATATGGATTTTGGAGGGATAAGCATATTCTTGTTTATTAAGGATAGAATTTTTGAAAAACTAATGCCTTATAGAATGGGGGTAGCGGATTTTGAGGAAGCATTAAAAAAAGACGCGGGAATACCACTTAAGGCTTCAACTAGGGAAAAACTGGAAAAAAAGGACGCAGGATTGCTTGCTGAATTAAAAGAAGCAATTCTTGAATCGGATAAAACAATAGAGCAGGAAAGGCTCTTATGAGGCTGATTCGGAAAACTCTAAATACACATATATATTTGACAAATTATTAGAATGTGATTCATACGCACAGCATACCTCCTTCGTGCATACAATAGCATGAAGGAGGTATGTTTGTATTATGAATCCATTTAAAATGAGGCCGGAGAGAACCGGCGATTTATTTGTTGACTGGGAGAAATTCTGGGTAAAACCATATAACAAAAATGAGGTAAATCCGTATACAAGGACGAGAATCATATTGATGAATGGTACAGAATTTGAAAACGTGTGGTTTTCACATCAGTTTTCAAGAAGCGTAGGTGATGATGAGCTTAGACGAAAGCTTGCATACATCAGGAAAAGTGAGCAACAGCAGCAGAAAATACTCACACATTTAAAGCCGGCAGATGAGTCGGCATTGGAGCACACCATAGGCTACGAGCAGCTTGCGGTTGACCTGACTGCTCATCTTGCAAAACGAGTAAATGACAAAAATATTAAGTCTGCGCTCGATTTTGCCTTGCTCGAGGACTTTGATCATTTGTACCGCTATGCAGATTATCTTGATTTTACCACAGGTGAGCACGCAGAGAAGCTTGTCGGAGGCTATACGGAAATCACACCGGGCAGACCGACTATTTCACACCACAGGCATCCATATGATTCAATACGATATCCGATGACGGATAAATGCCCTGCGACAATGGATGTGCTGGCTGCAAACGTAATCACAGCAGCAGAACAGCAGACTATGAACTACTATATGAACACAGCGGCACTTTGGCCTGATGAGATGGGACGCAGGCTATATCAGGAAATCGGAATGGTCGAGGAACAGCATGTCACACAGTATGGCAGTCTGTTGAAGCCATGCATGAGCCGCCTTGAAAATCTCCTTGTGCATCAGTATGTCGAGTGCTGGCTGTATTGGAGCTGTTATGAAACTGAGACAGATACAAGAATACGTGGCATATGGCAGTTTATGTTTGAACAGGAGCTTAAGCATCTGCATATTGCACTTGAGCTGCTAAGACAGTATGAAAAAAAGGATTGGCAGGAGGTCATCCCGGACGCTGAGTTCCCGGCACCCCTTGTGCTGGAGAGCAATATTGAGTATGTCAGGTGTGTGCTTGGCAGTACGGTAAACGACACAGCATGCCGTGAAAGGTATGTGGATGTAAGAACCAATGCTCCTGAAACATTTATCAGATATCAGCGCCTGGTCAATGACCCGGTAAGAAATGTAATGAGCCATACCTTTATTGAGGATTATATCCGCAAAAACGGGGAGGATTATCGCTTTGAGGTGGCGCCGAATCCGGTGCCGGAGCTTCGTGACCGTACAAAGGATAATATATGTGTGGGAAGACAGCCTCTTTGCAGGAATCGGTATTAGAATCCATTTTATATGCCATCTGTGGCATGTGATATCGGGCCCTGACGTTTTTGCCAGGGCATTGCTGTGCAAAGAAGTATAACTCGATTGTATCTAAGCTATGGAGTAGCTTGTACTCGTTGCTGGTCACACTGCTAGGTGTGAACAGTAACGAGTAAGGCTCACAGAGGCCGGTTGACGAAATTATATAGGTGTATTAAACTGTAATCGGGTTAGAGAAGACTAATTACATACAGCTGTTTTACATTAAGTGCTTTTCGAGGTGTAGTCAGATTACGGGAATGCGTAGCATGTAGTAATCTGATTAATCATAAATGAGAGGCAAAATACCTTTTGACCCTCATATCATGATATACGAAACGATATAAGAAATAATATGTTGAATAATAAAATATTCAAACTTCCCATATTTTATTTTGTGATACCGGCCTAGCATACAGTGTATTCCTCATATTTTTTTCTTCGGAACAACTGTATACTCTCCGGTAAATATAGTTTTATATATGGGAAGTTTGTGTAAAATAGAAAAACAGCAGAATAGCAGAATAGGAGGCAACCATGATTACATCAACCATATTAGGTCTATTAATACCATTTATAGGCACGTCGCTCGGTGCAGCATGTGTACTTTTTATGAAAAATGAGCTTTCCGTAAAGACCACAAAAATGCTCAGTGGCTTTGCAGCAGGCGTAATGATTGCGGCATCAGTCTGGAGTCTTCTGATTCCGGCACTTGAGCAGTCACAGAGCCTTGGAAAAATGCAGTTCGTCCCGGCAGTAACAGGCTTTATGCTCGGAATGTTTTTCCTATTGATACTGGATACAATCACACCACATATGCATCTCGATAATTCAGTCGAGGGTCCAAAGAGCAATTTCAGCAGACAGACAATGATGGTGCTTGCAGTTACATTACATAATATACCGGAGGGCATGGCAGTAGGAGTGCTCTACGCAAGCTGGATATCAGGAACCACCACTATCACGAGGGCAGCAGCCCTTTCACTGGCAATCGGAATAGCCATACAGAATTTCCCGGAGGGCGCAATCATATCCATGCCATTACATAGTACAGGAAGCTCAAAGCTTAGAGCCTTTGTATACGGAGTATTGTCGGGAATAGTCGAGCCGATAGCGGGAATACTTACGATACTTGCCATCGGAATAATAGAGCCGGTGATGCCGTACCTGCTAAGCTTCGCCGCCGGAGCCATGATATATGTAGTCATAGAAGAACTCGTGCCGGAAATGTCAGAGGGAGGACACTCAAACCGCGCCACCGTAGCATTTATGGTGGGCTTCTGCCTCATGATGACACTCGATGTGATGCTGGGCTAGGCCGGAGCGAGCCCACGGCAATAGCCGTGGGCAAAGCGACAAGAAGGTAAATAGAGCCACAGCGTGAGGAACCCGGGCGGCAGGCACACACAGGCTCAGGAGGGCGAATAGCGGAGATGCCTAGATACTGTAGAAATTATGCCCACGAAGCACAGAAATGCCCAGCCAAGGACGGCTGGGCAAGGCGTTATGCGCCATGGACGGCGCATAAAAGCCGGTTTCGTCAAGCAAAGAAACCCTGCAAGCATAATTTCGTACAGAATCTTGGCAGCGTAGCGTAGCCCACCAGAGCCTGTGTGTGCCTGCCGCCCGGGTTCCTCACTATAGCCACAACCCCGCAAGTCAAATGAATTGTGAAAAACTGTGAAAAAAAGGGAAATTCTTCCCGAATTATTTGGAAATTTTTAATGAATCGCAATTAAAAATAAAAAAAATCTAAACATCCCCAAAACGCAATAGAAAAACTGCACAAAAATAAAAACTTAAATTGTTGAAAATGTATAAAAAGCTAACTAAAAAATGAGTACGTTTGCCAGTCAAACAATATAAAAACGAAACGTTGACTTTATAAAACGATGTGGCTAAAATCAAGTACAACGATAGTTGCTTCTTATTAAATCAAGACCAAACAAACATCAAGGGTCATACAAAACACATCTTGAGTTATTAAGAAACAATTTGCGTATCAAATTTCATATAGCAAAAAGAAAGGAGGTAACGCAGATGGATGCTCTGGTAGATGGACTGTTAGAGGAACTCAATTGTGACGTGGTATTCAAGATACCGATATTCGGAGGCATACCCATATACGAGTCGGTAGTAGTCACATGGATAATAATGGCAGCGGTATTTTTACTGTGCTTTTTTCTCGGCAGAAATCTTTCAGTTGAAAATCCCGGACGCAGACAGGTAGCCGTAGAGGCAGGAGTCAAATTTCTTAATGATTTCTTCAGTGAGACACTCGGAGAAAAAGGAAAGGATTACATACCATATCTGGCAACAGTAATCATCTATATAGGAATAGCAAACCTGATAGGATTACTCGGCTTCAAACCGCCGACAAAGGATATGAACGTCACCGCAGCACTCGCTGTAATGAGTATAGTTCTTATCGAGGTGGCAGGAATCAGGGCAAAGGGCACCAAAAGGTGGCTTAAAAGCTTTGCAGAGCCAATGCCGGTAATACTACCTATCAATATCCTTGAGATCTTTATCAAACCATTATCGCTGTGTATGCGATTATTTGGAAACGTCCTTGGTTCATTCGTAATCATGGAGCTTTTAAAGATGGTCGTACCGGCAATCGTCCCGGCAGTATTCAGTTGTTATTTTGATATCTTTGATGGACTTATACAGGCATATGTATTTGTATTCCTGACAGGACTTTTCATCAAGGAGGCAACCGAGTAAGAAGACCTGATGAGGCATGAAACACCACATCATTTAATTTCACATCGTAAGCATGGAAAATGTAACCTCGCTTACAAAAGAAACAAAATAATTGCTAACCAAAAGAAAGCATATAAGCAAGAAAAGGAGAACACATTATGTCATCAACATTATTAGTAGCAATCGGAGCTGGAATCGCAGTATTAACAGGAATCGGAGCCGGACTTGGAATCGGTAAGGCAACAAGCAGCGCAGTAGACGCAATCGCAAGACAGCCGGAGGCTGAGAGCAAAATCTCTAAATCACTTCTTTTAGGATGTGCCCTTGCAGAGGCAACAGCTATTTACGGTTTCGTTATCGCATTACTTATCATCCTCTTCCTTAAATAATCAGGCAGCGTAACTGACAGTTACAACCAGATGAAACAGAAAGGAAGGTAGAGCAATGTTAAAAATTGATCCATGGAACATAATATGGACAGTAGTCAATCTGCTTTTCCTGTACTGGATATTTAAGAAATTCCTCTTTGACCGCGTGATGGGCGTGATCAATCAGAGAGACGAAATGATTCAGAAGCAGTTCTCGGAAGCAAAGAAGAGTCAGGACGATGCAGAAAGCTTAAAGAGCGACTATAAAAAGAAGCTCGAGAGTGCAAAGACTCAGGCAGACCAGATAATACTCGATGCCAGGGCAAGAGCCGAGGCTGAGCAGGAGAAGGCTCTTGAGAGAACCAGACAGGAAGCAGACAGTATGCTTGAAAAAGCAAAAGCGGACATTGCTAGCGAGCAGGATAAGGCAACAAAGGCCGCTGAGGCTGAAATTGCAAAACTTGCCATCTTAGCAGCGAGAAAGATTGTAAAGACAGGTGAAGCTAATGACACAGGCAGCAGTAAATAATGCAATAGTTTTGTACAGGCTGGCTGTAGAGCGTCGTGATGTGGAGGAAGCACAGAGAGTATACTTTGTGACAGAAAAGCTTGCACAGACGCTCGCAAATCCACTTATACCGCTGACCAAAAAGTATGACATCATAGAAAAGGTATACGGATTTGAGAGTGAGCCAAAGCTTATCACAAGCTTCATAAAGGAAATGGTAAAGCTTGGATATGCCGCTGAAATGAATGAAATCTTTGAGGCATATTACAGATACTGGGATGAGAAAAACCATATCATAAGAGCTGAGCTTATCAGTGCAGAGGCCGCAACCGACGAGGAAGCAAATGACGCCAAGGCGCTGCTACAAAGCAAATATCCGGAATATGAAATATCCCTTACACAGAAAGTGGACGAAACACTTTTAGGTGGATATGTGATTAAGACTCTTAATACAGAGTATGACAGAAGCTACGAAGGAAAGCTTCGTGAGCTTGAAAGAAAATTGACCAGGAGGTGACCCCTGTGGGCGCAATCAGTGCAACAGACATAATCTCCATTATCCAGAGCGAGATAGAGAATTTCGACTTCGATACCGAGAGCCGTGAGACCGGCGAGGTAATCTACGTCGGCGACGGAATCGCCACAATATACGGCATCGACCATGCCATGTACGGTGAGATCGTAGTATTCGATAATGGAGTAAAAGGAATGGTTCAGGACATCCGTCAGAATGAAATCGGTGTAATCCTTTTCGGAAGAGACCACGGAATCCATGAAGGAACCAAAGTAGTAAGAACAAAGAAAAAAGCCGGAATCCCTGTAGGCAAAGGCTTTATCGGCCGAATCATCAATGCTTTAGGTGAGCCTATTGATGGAAAGGGCGATATCAAAGAGGAAGATTACAGACCAATCGAGAATGAGGCACCGGGTATCGTGGACAGAAAGTCAGTAGATACTCCACTTGAGACAGGAATCCTCTCAATCGATTCAATGTTCCCAATTGGACGTGGACAGCGAGAGCTTATCATCGGTGACCGTCAGACAGGAAAGACATCAATTGCCACAGATACCATCATCAACCAGAAAGGCAAGGATGTTATCTGTATATATGTAGCAATTGGCCAGAAAGCATCAACAGTAGCAAAAATTGTGTCAACTCTGACAAAACACGGCGCAATGGATTACTCAATCGTGCTTTCATCAACAGCCAGCGATCCTGCATCACTGCAGTATATCGCACCATACGCAGGAACAGCCATGGCAGAGCATTTCATGCATCAGGGCAAGGATGTACTTATCGTATATGATGACCTTTCAAAGCATGCGGTAGCATACAGAGCACTTTCACTGTTGCTCGAGAGATCACCGGGACGTGAGGCATATCCAGGAGACGTATTCTATCTCCACTCAAGACTGCTCGAGAGATCAAGCCGTCTGAGCGATGAGCTTGGCGGAGGCTCAATCACAGCACTCCCAATCATCGAGACACAGGCAGGAGACGTATCAGCATATATCCCTACCAACGTAATATCTATCACAGACGGACAGATATTCTTAGAGAGCAACCTCTTCAACGCAGGTATGAGACCGGCCGTAAACGTAGGTCTTTCAGTATCCCGAGTTGGTGGAGCTGCCCAGACAAAGGCCATGAAGAAGGCATCAGGAAGCATCCGTATCGACCTGGCACAGTACAGGGAGATGGAGGTCTTCACACAGTTTGCATCAGACCTTGACGATGCCACAAAAGCACAGCTTGCACATGGAAAAGCACTTATGGAGCTTTTGAAGCAGCCACTTTGTCATCCGCTGTCACTGCATGAGCAGGTAATGACACTTATCATGGCAAACAATGGTGTGTTTGATACAATAGAGACAAAAGAGGTCAAGAAATATCAGGGCGATATCCTCTCATACATGGATCTTTCTTATCCGGAAATCGGACAGAAAATCGAAGAGAACAGAGCCATTGATGAAGAGCTCGTAAATAAAATCATGGATGCAGTAAAAGAGTATAAAGGGTAACAGGTAGTATTATGGCAAACACGAAGGAAATACAGGATCGAATAAAAAGTATCAATGATACGCTTAAAATCACAAATGCCATGTATATGATTTCTTCTTCGAAGCTGAAAAAGTCCAAAAAGATGCTGGCAGATACAGAGCCGTATTTCTTCACACTGCAATCAGAGATGAGCCGAATACTCAGGCATCTGCCTGATATGGAGGACATCTATTTCAAGACCAACGAGGATAAGCTGCCTGAGGACAGAAAGGTCGGATATATCGTAATCACAGCCGATAAAGGACTTGCGGGCTCATACAACCACAATATCCTGAAAATGGCTGAGGAGCACTTAAAAAATCATCCGAACCATTCACTTTTCGTACTCGGAGAGCTGGGACGTCATTATTTTGAACAGCGTGGAATTGAGATTGAAAAACAGTTCCACTACACAGTTCAGAATCCGACACTCAACCGTGCCAGAAATATTGCAGAAGAAATTTTGGAGCTATATCTACATAACGAGCTGGACGAAGTTTATATTATCTATACCAGCATGATAAATGCGATTCAGGAGGAAACACAGATGTCACAGCTTCTGCCACTGAAAAAGGCAGACTTCACTGTGCAGATTCCTATAGACATACCGAGGGAGGAGCTGGCACTCAAGCCATCGCCTGAGGCAGTCATGGATCGTATCGTACCAAACTACGTTGTTGGATTTGTCTACGGTGCTCTTGTAGAGTCATTTTCATGTGAGCAGAACGCCAGAATGATGGCGATGCAGTCCGCATCAAACAGTGCGAGGGACATGCTTGCAGAGCTTGACATTCTTTACAACCGTGCCAGACAGGCAGCGATTACACAGGAGATTACAGAGGTAATAGCCGGTGCTAAATCGCAGAAGAAAAAGAGAAAGTAGGCTTTTTGATGAAAACAGGAAAAATTATCCAGGTTATGGGTCCTGTTGTCGATGTAGAGTTCGAGGATGAGAACCTGCCGGCAATCAGAGACGCACTAGAAGTTTTAAATGGTGACAAAAAAAGTGTGATGGAAGTCGCACAGCATATTGGAAATAATACAGTACGCTGTATCATGCTTGCTTCCAGTGAGGGACTTCACAGAGATATGGAAGTAACAGCCACAGGCGCCGGCATCAAGACACCTGTCGGAGAGCAGACTCTCGGCAGACTGTTCAACGTGCTCGGTGAAGCTATCGATGGCGGAGCACAGCCTGATACAGAAGAAAAGTGGGAAATCCACAGAGAACCACCAACATTTGAGGAGCAGAACCCTGCAGAGGAAATCCTCGAGACAGGTATCAAGGTCATCGACCTCCTTGCCCCATATGCAAAGGGTGGAAAAATCGGACTCTTCGGAGGAGCCGGAGTAGGAAAAACAGTCCTCATCCAGGAGCTCATCAGCAATATCGCAACAGAGCACGGCGGCTACTCAATCTTTACAGGAGTCGGAGAGCGTTCCAGAGAGGGAAATGATCTCTGGACAGAAATGAAGGAATCAGGAGTTCTGGAAAAGACAGCCCTAGTGTTCGGACAGATGAACGAGCCACCAGGAGCACGTATGCGTGTAGCTGAGACAGGACTTACAATGGCAGAGTATTTCAGGGATGAGAAGCACCAGAACGTGCTGCTTTTCATCGACAACATATTCCGTTTCACACAGGCAGGTTCAGAGGTTTCAGCACTTTTAGGACGTATGCCTTCAGCCGTAGGTTATCAGCCTACACTGGCTACTGAGATGGGTGAGCTGCAGGAGCGAATCGCATCAACAAAGAATGGTTCGGTAACATCGGTACAGGCCGTATACGTACCAGCCGATGACCTCACAGACCCGGCTCCGGCTACAACCTTCGCACATCTGGATGCCACAACAGTTCTTTCAAGAAAGATTGTTGAACAGGGTATTTACCCGGCAGTAGACCCACTTGAGTCTACATCACGTATCCTCGAGCCTGATATCGTAGGCGAGGAGCATTACCAGGTAGCACGAAAGGTACAGGAGATTCTCCAGAAGTACAAGGAGCTGCAGGATATCATTGCAATCCTTGGTATGGAGGAGCTGGCAGATGAGGACAAGGTGCTTGTATACAGAGCAAGAAAAATCCAGAAGTTCCTCTCACAGCCATTCCACGTAGCCGAGAACTTCACAGGTATCCAGGGTGTCTATGTGCCTGTAGAGGAGACTATCAAGGGCTTCAAGGCCATCATAGACGGTGAGATGGACGAGTATCCTGAGAACGCATTTTTCAATGTCGGAACAATCGAGGACGTCAAGGAAAAAGCAAAGACTATGCAGCAGTAAAAGCATAAGGAAGGACAAATCGTATGGCAACAAATACATTTTATCTAAAGGTAATAGCTGCTAACAGAGTGTTTTACTCAGGAAGATGTCGTTCCATAATAGTCCCTGAGTTCGATGGCCAGAAGGAAATCCTCGCCCACCACGAGGATATGGTCATAGCCGTCGATGAGGGCGAGATGAGATTTCAGCCGGAGGGCAGTGACAACTGGGAGTACGCGGTAGTGGGAATGGGCTTCGTAGAGATAGTCAACAACCGTGTGACACTGCTTGTCGAGACAGCCGAGCATCCGGAGGAAATCGATATAGCAAGGGCAAGAGAGGCAAAGGAGAGAGCTGAGGAACAGCTTCGCCAGAAGCAGAGTATTCAGGAGTATTATCACTCAAGAGCTTCGCTGGCCCGTGCCATGACACGACTGAAAGCAACTTCAGGAAAATAATAAATGTTAACAAATTACAAAAAAGAGGTTGTGACGACCTCTTTTTTGTTTACATTACACATGAAATGAGTTACAATGACATTGTATAGGTTAGTAATATGGTCATAGAAGACAGGTGGGAATATGAGAATAATATACGGACTGGCAGTGTTACTGGAAGCAATACTGATTGCACATTGCGCAATCGGTTCCTTTAAAAAACATGACAGACTCGGTAAAAGTGTGTGTATATATGAGACGCTGGCATTTGCCTGCGCTACAGTCTTTTTTGTTTTTACATTTGTGCCGGGGCACATTGTTACAGTACTTGCGAAGGGGCTTACTATGGCCCTGTTTGACTGGATGCTCATCGCTCTTATGTTTTATACACAGTATTATACAGGTGCTGTAAAGACCTTCAAGGGAGTGCAGGCTGCTTCCATGATATTTGCGGTGCTGGACACATATATGCTTATAGAGAACACCTGGACTAATAAGATTTTTGATATAGAATCCATAAAAGCTGAGAATATTAAGGTAGTATTCAATAATGACAGCCTATGGTACAGGCTGCATTTTATATTCACATATGCGTTTGTGATTCTGATTATTTTTACATATCTGTATATGATTATCAAATCATCGCGCATGTACAGGGAGGCATATGAGGCTATAGCGGTAGTTATCCTTATCGGCTTTTCGTTTGACATTGCTACTATAGGTTCGGACTCCATATATGACCTCACCATGATTATATATGGTGCTATGGCTATTATCATATATTATCTGACATACAGATATGTGCCGAATGAGCTTATAGAAAATATGCTCTCTCTTGTGGTCAGTGATATGAACAATGGTATCATCTGCTATGACAGAAAGGGCAGGTGCATATATTACAATGACCTGATGGAGGCTATTTACAGGCATGGCGGCAATATGTCTGTTTATGAAAGTAAATATAGTCAGTGGATGGAAAAGCTGGGAGATGACAGAAGGGACAGCATGACCTTCCAGACGGATATTGAACTCAACGATGAAAAGCACTATTTTGAGATTGCCTACAAGCGCATATATGATGAGAGCAATCGCGTTATATGTGATTATTTTGTATACAATGACCGTACACAGATGTATGAGTCGTGGGTGCAGGAAAAGTACAAGGCATCGCATGACAGTCTGACCGGACTTTTGAACCGTGACCAGTTCTATGAGGATGTGCACGATATGGTGAACAAGTATCATGACACAACCTTCTACCTGATTTGCAGCAATATAAAGGATTTCAAATTCATCAATGAGATATTTGGAATGGAGAAGGGCAATCAGGTGCTCATAAAGCAGGCGAAGCTCATGGCATCGAATCCATCTGAGAGGACCATTTGTGCAAGGCTTATGAATGACCGCTTTGCGCTGTGTCTGCCAAGAGAAGAGTTTGATGAAAAAAGAGTGACAGATTCAATAAAAGAGCTGCAGCGTGAGTTTACGGGCAATTCTTTCCATCTGCATACATACATTGGTGTGTATGAGATAAGAGACAGGGATGAGGCTGTCAGAATTATGGTAGACAAGGCTAATATAGCGGCAGACACCATAAAGAATAATTACGACTGCTGTGTGGCATACTATGATGAGCATCTGCTTGAGATATCAATAGAGCAGAGACGTCTGCTCGGTGAATTTGAGCCGGCACTGCAAAAGGATGAGTTTGTCATGTACTTACAGCCACAGGTGAACCGTGATGGTGTTGCGAGGGGCGCAGAAGCGTTGGTACGCTGGGCTCATCCGTCAAGAGGCATCCTGACACCGTATGCTTTTATTGATATTTTAGAGAACGCAGGTCTCATTTACAAGTTAGACCTCTATATATGGGAAAAAGCAGCACAAAAGCTTGCAGAGTGGAAGGAAAAAGGCTATGGAAGCTATCATATATCTGTAAATATATCTACAAAGGACTTTTACATTATAGATATATATGAGACCTTTACAGGGCTGATTAATAAATATGGCATAGCAGCGTCCAATCTGCATCTGGAGATTACAGAGACAACGCTGATGACCGATTTTGAGAAGAATATGAATATTATCCACAAGCTTCAGGATGTAGGCTTCAGGGTGGAGATTGATGATTTCGGAAGCGGTTACTCATCACTCAACATGCTAAAGGATATTAGTGCCGATGTGCTGAAAATCGATATGGGCTTTCTTCGCAAATCTGAGAACGAGGTCAAGGGACAGGATATATTAGAGAGTATCATAGCGCTTGCAGGCAAGATAGGCATGGACGTCATCACAGAGGGTGTGGAGACGAAAAAGCAGCTTGATATGCTCACAATGATGGGCTGTCATGAGTTCCAGGGATATTATTTCTCAAAGCCGGTGCCGGTATCGGAGTTTGAAGAAAAGTATCTGGTATAGCTATGATGTATATCTATTATGTATATCCAATATATATTTTAGGTATTGTGCAAAATTTAATACACTGTATATTTGGGGCGGGTATTGAAATATCCGCCCTTTTTTTCTATAATAATAAACCGTGTGGATTGCTGTAATTATGTCATTGCCGCGGGACACACGAAGGTGTGACGGGGGAATAGCAAATAAGAGAAAAAGAGGCGAAAAAATGACTGAAAAAGAAAAAATAAGGATTCAGACATCAGAGACCTTTTTGCTAAGTGCGATTCTGGCACTTTCCGGAGGCTTTCAGGATGCCTACACATACAACGTGAGAAACGAGGTGTTCTCGAATGCGCAGACAGGAAACGTGGTGCTTATGAGCCAGCATATGATGATGGGTGAATGGATGAAGGGACTATCGTATCTTTTCCCAATCCTCTCATTTGCACTCGGTGTGCTTGTGGCAGAGAGAATCGGGCACAGATATAAGAAAGCAAAGCGCATCCACTGGCGTCAGATAGTGGTGGTGATAGAGATAATCATACTTTTTGCAGTAGGCTTCATACCTCACAGGTATGACATGATAGCGACCATGCTCGTATCATTCAGCTGTTCTATGCAGGTGCAGTCCTTCAGAAAGGTAAACGGCTACGGCTATGCCAGCACCATGTGCATCGGCAACCTAAGAAGCGGCACAGAGAGCCTGTCAATATATCTGCGTGACAGAAATATCGGGGCACTGAAAAAGACCGCGCACTACTATGGAATCATTCTGATATTTGCAATAGGAGCAGGTATAGGCGGAGTGTGCTCACTGCACATAGGAATACGCGCTATATGGGCTTCAAGCGTGCTGCTTGCCATTGTATGTGCAATGATGGTCAGGGAACACAGATAAACAGTCACAAATAGTCACGAAATATATATAACGGAGATACAATATAAAATGAAATTATTAAAGCAATTTCTCATCATACTTGCGATTTCGTTTGTAGGTGAGATACTCAAATATTTATTGCCATTGCCTGTTCCGGCGAGCATATATGGCATGGTTATACTTTTCATAGGTCTGCTGACAGGCCTGATACCGCTAAACTCTGTAAGGAGCGCAGGCAAATTCATGATAGAGATAATGCCTGTCATGTTTATCCCTGCGGGAGTGGGGCTCATGTCATCCTGGGGCAATCTCAAGCCGGTGCTTGTACCGGTGCTTGTAATCACGGTTGTGGCACTTCTGACTGTAATGATTGCTACAGGACATGTTTCACAGCTCGTAATCCGTATGCAGAAGCGAAAGAGGGCTGATGCAGGAGTAAATAAATAAGATAGAGGATAATCATAATGGATAATTTGTTTCAGACATCGCTTTTTGCCGGTGTCACAGTAAGTCTGGTTGCATATCTGATAGGTATGCTTTTAAAGAAAAAGTTTAAGCTCGCAATACTCAATCCGCTTCTCATTTCAATAGTACTGACCATCATAGTGCTTGTTGTAGCAGATGTGGATTATGACACATACAATAAGGGGGCATCGTACCTTAGCTGGTTTCTGACACCGGCCACGGTATGCCTTGCGATACCACTCTATGAGCAGTGGATACTGCTCAAGAAAAATATAGCAGCAGTCGCGCTCGGACTCACGGCAGGAGTCATAACAAGCCTTGTGACAGTGCTCGTGCTGTCAGTGCTTATGGGGCTTTCACACGAGGACTATGTCACACTGCTTCCAAAGTCCATCACGACAGCTATCGGTATGGGCGTATCAGAGGAGCTCGGCGGATATGTGACCATCACCGTCGCAGTTATCGTCGTGACAGGTGTGATTGGAAATATACTCGGAGAGTTTGTTTGCAAAATATTCAGAATCACTGAGCCTATATCGAAGGGACTGGCGCTTGGTGCTTCATCACATGCCATCGGAACAGCGAAGGCTATCGAGATTGGCGAGATAGAGGGAGCCATGAGCTCTCTTGCTATCGCAGTGGCAGGAATACTTACGGTGGTGTTTGCATCGGTGTTTGCAAACTTTTATTGATTTGTCTGAGATTGTGGTGCAAATGACGGAAGCGTGAGCTTTTTTACAGAAAGGAGCTATATTTATATGATAATTACAATTGCAAGAAAGTGCGGTTGCGATGCAGATAGTATCGGTAGAGCAGTCGCTGAGAAATATCATTTACATTTCATGGACAGAGAGGCTATTGCGGCCGGTGCCAAAGAGGCCGGCTGCTACGATGAGTATGAGGAGTTTTACAGTGAGAGACCGGTTAATTCCCTGCTTTACTCTATTGTAATGGAGACGGAGGAGGATAATGTGCTGCATGATACTCCGGCTAGGGCTCTTACATTTATAGACAGGCTGCCGCGTGAGGCCGGCTGTGAGGGATATGTGATTCAGGGACGATGTGCAAACTTTGCCTTTCAGGGAAGAGATGATGTTGTCTCAGTTTTCCTGACAGCGAATGATGCCTTCTGCGTTGATACTGTGGCTGATACACATGGAGTCTCAGTGAGAAAGGCAAAGACTGTTGTGCGTGAGACAAATGACAACAGAAAGACCTATCACAAATACTATACTGGACAGGAGTGGGGGCAGGCAGAAAACTATGACCTGTGCCTGAATGTGGCAAAGCTCGGTGTAGATGGTGTGATTGCGATGATTGACAGCTTCATACAAAATAGAAAATAGAAGTGTATATACAAAAGCCGAATCCATGGGAGTGTGGATTCGGCTTTTTGAGTTTGTTTTTGAAAATAAAATTCATCGTTGGAAAAATGTACGGAATTATGTTACAAACACAGCAAAGAATATCAAAAATAATGTTGCAAATACATAGAAAACATCAAGAATAATTTTACAACGGGGATATATCTTGAAAAAATAGCTAATTAACGTTATAATATAATTAGCTAAAAAAGAAATGGATAGGAGGAAGGCATATGAATACAGCAACAGCAACTGCAACAGAAATGCAGAACAATTTTGGGAGATATTTGAATCTTGTTATGTCAGGACATGAAATCATTGTTACAAAGAATGGTCATGAAGTGGGAAGATTTATTCCTAAGGATGCCGCAGTATCATATTTGACGGATTCTCTAACAGGAATTCTTCAGGATAATGGTGATTTAGATGAGATAAAAACTGAAAGTATGAGGGAAAAATATGGTTTTGTTGATTGATACTAACATTATACTTGATGTTTTACTAAGTCGCTCAGATTTTGTGAAGGAATCATCTATAATTTGGAAACTTTGTGAAACTGAACAGGCAAAGGGATATATATCTACATTAACTTATGCAAATATGATGTATATCATGAGAAAACAAATGACTCCAGAGCAGATAGAAGATGTATTCCGCAAGTTAAAACTTATTTTTGAGTTCGCTGATTTTAGTTCAGTTGTGCTTGAGATGGCTGTAAATATGAAGTGGAAAGATTTTGAAGATGCCATACAAAGTGCAACTGCTGAATATGTTCATGCAGACTATATTATTACGCGCAACATTAAAGACTTTACGCAAAGTAAGGTTATGGCACTTACACCTGCGGAACTTTTGGCAAGAATTTAATTGCAATGAATCTAATAATTAAAAGTGTAATATTATTGGTAAAACAGATAGGAGGCATATATGTTAAACGGTGTGGGAACAAATATTTCAATGGCATATACTTCAAAGTATAACAATAAGTCAACAGGCGATAAAATGGATATAGAGTTCGAAATAGGAAATAGTGAGCAAAATTCCTTAAATAAATGTGGGGAAAGGCAGAGTGAACTTACTGAAATATACATGAATATGTTGTCGGAAAATAACAGTTCTCTTTACAATAAATTGGTAAATAATAAAAATGCAGTTGAACAGGTGTCACCGGATAAGGAAATTCCAAATGATAAGCTGAAAAATATCGGAATGACAAGTTTTGGACTGTCTGATACAGAAAGCCAGATAGTTTTAGCTTCATATGTGAAAACATCAAAGGAGGATGATCCTATTGTTCAAGTGGCATATGGACATGGTGATAACAGAAAAGTATATCATGTGCATGTAAATGATGTTGATACATCGAATGCATCGGATCTGGAAATGTTCGCGCTTATGTCATATGAGGGTTATAAAGGAAGAACTGCACCTGATTCGATAAATAATTATTCTGCCTATAAAACAATGAAAGCAGATGCCGGTTATGGAATGGCTTCTGCTGATGAAAATAGCTTTGTAAACAAAAAAGTGAATGCTGATTATTTATTGGAGCAAATATATGATTCATTAAAGAAGCGGGAAACAGAACAAGAAGCAAAGAGCTTTGATGTATGTGAATATTTGCTCCAGATGATAAAAAATCGTTAAAAGCAGCAACTTTCAGTGCCGAAGCATAATAATAGTATGGAATGTCTTGGTAGGATCATCAAAGTAAAAAGTCATTTCACCATTATACTTCTTAACAATATTTTCTATACTACGCATACCGAATCCATGAAATTGTGGATTCGGTTTTTTAGTTGGTAAAAGGTTGCCATTCTTATCAATAGGATTTACGCGGCAGGAATCAATGAGCGTGATAATGGTCATGTTATTGTTCTCTTTATGAAAAACATTGAGTTCTATAAAAGGATTAACTGTTTTTTCGGCTGATTCTACAGCATTATCCATGAGATTACCGAAAAGTACACTGAGATCATCATATGTCACGAAATCAATACACTTACTTCTTATATCAATATGCAGCGCAATCTTTTTCGTAAGACATATTTTCTGGTAACGGCAGAGCAGTGCGTTTAAAAGGTCATTATCGCATACCCGCACGGAGTGCTTTAACTCAGAAGAACCGAGTACGTGGGTAAGGTATGTTGCAACTTTTTCATAATCGTGCTGTTCATTCAGTGAGGCTATGGCATTGAGATGCTTTTTGATGTCATGAATGAGAACTTTTTGTTTCTCATCCTGTGACACGAGGGCTTTGTAGTATTCTACAGAGTCGGCATCACGCTGGTTCTGAAGTGTGAGCTCTGCTATTTCGGAATTTTTTTGCTTAATATGTTCAAAAAGTCCAAAAATGAGAATATTAATAAGTAGAATAAAAAGCATGCTTATACTTATCATTGCATCAAGTTTGTTTTTCAATGGAGTTGTAAGACACAAATGTATAAAAGTAAAAGATATCCATAATGATAATATTGGAATTATACATAAGAGAAACCATTCTCTAGAAGAAAATGGTATGGTATTGTTGCTATTTTTTAACAAGGTATGTGATATAAAAAATGTGATGATAAAATATAGTAATTTGCTCATTATAGCCATTACGAGAGTAATGTGATGTATATAAATTTCGGTATAAAAATGCACACTTATATTTGAATAAATAGTAAGAACAATGAGTTCTGTAAAGATCATTGTAATGGTAAGGATAAGTGAGTGAAAAACAGCATTTAACTTTGTGGTTTGAAATAAGCAGCAGAAAATGAATATATGAAAAATAAAAAAAACTATGACATTAATATATGGATTTTGTAAAAGTGAAATTATGAATAATGTTGAGTATAAAATAAAAATTGCGATAAAAGTTTTAAAATGGGAAAAGCGATCTGAAAATATATTAGAAGTATATTGAATACAAATCAGAGCTTCTGCAATATAAATTAAAAAATAATAAATTGTAGTATTCATAATACTTACCTCTTACTTTCCATAAACATCAAATATGCTTTCTTAAATTCGGTGAATTTTCTTCTTGTTAAATACGCTGTGAACTGACCATCACAAAGATATATCAGCTCGTGATCAAAGCTTGTTACCATAGCCATATTAACAATATAGCTGCGGTGAGACTGAAAAAAGGTAGCCTGTGGCAGATGATCTATCCAAAATTGAAGTGTCTGAGTGGAATCCAAATCAGCCGTAGAAGTGTGTACTATAACTTTTCTACCCTTTGCTTCCACATATACGATATCGCAAGTCAAAACAGACGTAACTCCGGATTTTGTTTCAACAGCGATTTTTTGATTGACAGAATAGTATAGCTCAAGTGCATCATCTAAATTTTGGAATAACCGTTGTTTATCTATTGGCTTAGATAAGTATCTGAATACATGGAATCTCATGGCGGCATCCAGATATTCGAGGTAAGATGTCACTATAAAAATAATAACGGATTCATTCTGCTTTTTTAGTTCATTTCCCACATAGATGCCGTCAAAACCGGGCATTTCCACATCTAAAAAGACGATATCTTTTTGGGATTTATCAGAAAGAAGGCTGTCCCCATCATTAAAGGTTACAATATCGAGATTATTTACTTTCTTTTTGTTGAAATATGTTTTGATTATTTGGGATAGTGACTGCGTGATAGATAGATCATCGTCACAAATAAGTATTCTCATTAAAAATCTCCTCTAAAAACATGGTTGTTGATATCATTATAGAAGAGTATGAGAATTAAGACAAGAAGAGCGTACGAAAAAACATAAATAAGTTATTTTTGGTTTGATTTATTCGGATAAAGCTCAACCAACAGCTCAGTAAATCTGCGTGTAAGTTCAACGGAAGTATCATCACAAAGAGTAAGATTATCCATCACTTGAAGTGGAGTGTTAGAGAGATGTGTACATCCGTTTATTAAATAATCAGGATTTATAGATAATGTATTACATATAGAAACAAAAAGCTCAAAGCTTAGATGCTGAGAGCCACATTCAATCGCAGAAATGTGATTTTGAGAGATATCCAATTTTTCTGCAAAATCTGCTTGTGTCATATTTAATTCTTTACGACGCTGCTTAATGCGTTGTCCCATAGTAATGTAATCAAAATCCAAGATCATTAATTCCTTTCATATTTTATGTTAATGGTAGCAGTTATTTAAATAATAATTAACAAAGTAATACAGATATATTCTGTAATATAGATAATTTATAATTGCATGAATGAAAAAATCTGCGGGACAGTGTAAAAATGACAAATATTAGCCATATTACGACAATTTTAAGAGAAAAATGCTGTTTAGAGTAAACAATATAGATTTATTATAAAAAAAGCTTTATCATCAATTATAAGAAAATGATGGCAAGTAGAAGTTGATGAATATTTACAAAAGGAGGCAACTAATGAAGATTGCGACAGACAGAAGAAAAAACATTATTTCACATGTCAAAGGTACACTTGATACGATGCTTAGAGTAGAAGCAAACTCAGCATCCTGTGGTGTGATGTATGAACCTGAAAGCCCAAAAGAATTATCAAAATTTAAAAGGAAAACTAAATAATATGAGTGAGAAAATAGCAGATTGGTTAATAGAACAGAAAGCTATTTCCACTGGCGAACGTGAACTGTATGCATATGCAGTTCATTGTTTGTTCTCGCTCCTATATCCGATTGCTTTTGCTTCGGTTATAGGAGCTTTTTTGGGAATGCCGATAGAGGCAGTAGTTATGATTATGTCATTTATAGCAGTTAGGAAATTTTCCGGTGGGTATCATGCGGATAGTTTCTATAAATGTCTTATCATATCCAGTATAGTAATTATGACTATGCTACAGATATCAAATTATATAAATAATAATTTGCTCTTTAATGTTATATATATTGCCTCAAGTATCTTATTGATGATTTTTAGTCCAATAGATTCTGCAAACAAACGGCTTGATAATGATGATAAAAGATTTTGTAAAAAAATAACGATTTTAATAGTAGTGGTTTTGTTTATTATTGTGGAATTGCAATGGATAGCGGGATATAGATATTATACAAAGTTTATTGAATCTGGAGTTATGTTGGCAGAGATATTACAGCTACTTGCTATATTTAACTTAAAGTATGATAGAAAGTAAAGGAGAGGATTGTATGCATATTAGGTATTCTACAGATGATTATGAAAAATTAGACGGACAGCATAATATTATGGTTTTAGTTGGAAATGGGTTTGATATTGCCGTTTTGAACAAATATGGTGATAAAAAGATGAATGGAAAATCCACGAAATATTCTGATTTTTTTGAGTATGTTACATATTTTAGATTATGTGATGACAATAACTTAATATATAAGAAGATGAAAGAGGATCATGAGCAGAATAAAGAGAACTGGTGTGATTTTGAAAGCTCTGTTGATGAATTACTGGGGGAGATGATAAATGATGGACGACAAGGCGAAATTCCAAAATTAGAAACGGATCTTGACGCTATACAAAATTCATTTTCTCGATTCTTGAATGATATTGTGACTACTGATGTGGTGTTAAAATTAAACGATAAGTCAAAGGTGAATAAGTGGGCAGATACAAGCTTGAGCAAGTTTATGGGAGATATTAACCCTAAAGATGATATGATGTTTGTGAAAAATACATACCATTATAATTTGTACAATTTTATATTTGTTAATTTTAATTATACAGAATTATTGGATAATTACATATATTTAGATAAGTCACAATTCGAACCGCATAGGCACAAAAATGCAGATAGAAATTTTACATTTTTCCCCAATCCTGATGGAAAATTAACGGAATTTAATGAGGATACTTCTTGGTCATCTTATATTATGACTAATATTATTCATCCGCATGGAAGACAGAATATTCCACGTTCGATGATATTCGGAACAGAATTAGAAAATTATGATAAAAGTAAAGCTGAAAAGTGATTAATCAAGTCATATTGGGCACAGGATGATTTAAAATACAAGAGATATTTTAAGGATACTGAATTGTTTATTATTTATGGAATGTCAATGTCTAATACTGATGGGTGGTGGATGAACAACATATATAATTCACTAAAGATGAGGGAGTCGGAACTGATTATATACAATTTTGAAGAAGAATTATCAGATGATGATGTAAAACAAAAGTTTCTAGATGCATGTACTTATGTGGATGCATCTGAGTCGGAAAATGTAAAAGCAAAAATAAAGCAAAAATATATGTAGTTCAATTGCAAAATAATGAGAATTATTTTCTGGGATTAAAAGAGTCAAATTAAATATTTTAATCAGAGGTAAGTAAACTGTCTATGTAATATTATAAGAATCCGTTGCAATTATCAGATGTGCAGCGGATTCTTTTGTATTACGAGAATTATAGAGAGTATCTCTAAATGTGGGAAGTCTTTAATTTGTTATGATGCATTGAATGGTGTTTATTGGAGTTTTATAATATGTTAAAATTGATCAAATTATGAAATTATTGAGCAAATTATGAAATACAATAACTAAAATCGACCAGAAATGATTAAAAAATGTCATCCCATGTAAAGTGTATTGAAATATGTAAAATAGTAGCTATAATTAAAATTGATATCAAATTAACGAAACAATAATTATTGTTAATATGTGAATTATGAATAATTTTGGAGGAATTGCCATGAAGAAAAAAGTAATATCAAAGATGTTGTTTTTTTTAATTTTACTTGGGACAATAGGTGTGTATGCACAATCCTTTAAGTTTAGTCTTTCGGTACAAAATTGTGGATATACAGGTGAAGTGAAAAAAGCATCTGCTTCAGATATTGCCACTGTAATGCAGACAAATACGAGAGTAAATGGATATGTAATTGAAGCTAGAGTATGTAATCCGTCAGGTTATGCAAAATCATCAATTGCAACAATAAACGGTGTTGCAACTGGATATCCTTCATATTCCGGATATGGAGTATTACCGGGTGATTATCTTAGATTAAAAATTACAAATCCTGCGAGGAATAATGCATCTATAAGTCCGCAAGGGGAATGGATACCATAAATTGAGAGCAGGCATTAACTAGAGTTAATGTCTGCTTTTATAAATTATTAGGAGGAAGTGACTATATGCGTAAAAGAAAAATGTTAATTATATGCATGGCAGTTGTAATGATATTTACAGCCTGTGAACCTATGAGCACGAAAGAAGAGAAAATAAATGGGGATGAACTCGCAAAAATAGAAAAAAAGAGTCCGATGGAAATTGGCAGACATTTAATGATGAATCTTTCGGATAATATTAAGGTTGATGCGGATATTACAGGAATTAATGAATTGAGCGAGTATAAGGCTTCATCATTTAAGTGTACTCTACATACATTTGATGAAATAAAGTCATATAAACAGTTAAGCGATTATTTTGATATTGAAGAAAAAGAGGTAGAAGTAGAGCAAATAGAGGACAAATTACCTAATGGTAATAATATGCAAATTGTGAATAATACGGGAGATGAAAATGGTTTTGATTTACAGGTGAGGACAGTATATGCATGGGGAAGGGATAAAAGTTGTATTAATGCAGCTACTGTTGGATTCGGAGAAGATATTTTTCAATGGGGAGTTACTGATACTGAATCGTATAGAAATATAGTTAAAGAGGACGCAGACCTATCATTCATGAAAGAGAACGAGGCTGAAAAAATATCCAGAGAGTTTGTGGGAAATCTCGGGATTGAATTGATAGAGGATAGATTATGTTATGCTGGAACATATCAGGATTACCAGTATTACATAAAACAAGATAAACAACTAAGCGATTACTATGCAAGCATAGGAGCTGTACCAGAGAACTTTACATCTTCTATGGATGCGTACCATTTTGAATTTTTCCAAGGATATAATGAAATACCAATTTTACAACGAGAATCGGAGATAATGCCAGAAGGAGTATTTTATATTCCGAGTAGGTGCAAGATACTTTACGACAGTTCGGGCATTATTGATTTTGAAATTGCGACAATGTTCGATGTAGAAAAAGAAACTATATCCGAAAAAAAGAAAATAATTGATATAGCTACTATACTCACAAAATTTAAGGAAAGTATGAATGGTGTAATTACAAATGGAGATATATCTATTGCTGAAATAGGATTAGCATATCTCCCTATATTATGTGATTCGAATAATATGGAGTATGAAGCTGATCCAACTTGGTATATAATATATGATTTGCCGGATTCATTTGAAGGTGGGGGAACAAGAAAAATGAATTTATATAATGCGTATACAGGTGATAGCTTATGATGAAAGGTATAAGACTGGAGCTGATAAAAACATTAGGAAGTAAAAGATTTGCGATAAGTATTTTTATGATTGCTCTAGGAATGTTGCTTAATTTTATTACAGATTCCAGATATTCAAGGTATACTAGTGTTGATGTGTGTCTGGCAGCTGCGTTTGATAAAAGTTTTTCTTTGACAATATTATTATTGTGTGTTATCCCATCGGGACTACAGCATTGCATTGAATACAATACAGGATTACATAAGTATGAAGTAATCCGTTGTGGTGTGAAAAATTATACTATTTCAAAGACAATTTCTGCTGTTGTGGGAGGTTTCCTTTCAACGATTGTTGGAATGGTTATGGCTATAATTGAAGCATATATGGTTACTATGATAACGAATAAAACAACAAAAAATATTGTTTCAAGTCGGTTAGCTATGGAACAGGAAATATGGAAAATATTAATATATTCCATATTATGTGCTGTAATAGCGCAGACTGCGTTTACAGTATCATGCTATATTTCTGATGTTTATGTAACAATAATAATGCCTATGCTATTGTATTGGGCATTTAATAGCGTTCTTGACAATAATTTTCCTGATTTTATGAGATTAAGCGTAATATATTATCCTATAACAAGTAATACAAGATGGAATAACTTTTGGATCGCATTTGGATATGCGTTATTAATCTCTCTATTTTTAGTTTTATTTTTAAATGAAATCGCTTATACAAAAATAAAAAGGAGAATGGAAAATGGTTAAAATTTGCGAGGCAGCTGTATTGAATGTAAGAAAATGGTCAAGTTGTTATCGGATATATATGATAGTACCACTCATAATAGTATTTACCAATATTCATGCGAAATGGATATACAGATATATAGAGGATCAACAGCTTGCAATATCAAATTGGTATTGTGTATTTCAAATGGGAGATGGGATAACTAGAATGTTATTTTACTTTGCACTTATATTATTGGTATGTAATGCGCCATACAGTGATGAACAACAGCTTTTTTCGCTTATTCGTCTTGGCAGAAGAAAATGGATGTGTGGACAAATATTATATACATTTCTGGCAAATGTGATTTTTTTTATTATGGTTGCTATTATAGGAACTCTTATGTTTTTCCCGCATGTTGGTTTTTCTTCAAATTGGGAAGCAATTATTGTTACACTTTCAAAGTCTGAATATGGGAAAACGGCTGGGATTACTCAGGAAGTATTACAAGCATATAGTCCTGTAAAAGCTTTTTTATTAACATATAGTCTAAATATATTGATTGGTTTTATGATTAGTTTGATTGTTCTATTAGTAAATATGTTAAATTATCATGTGAAAGGAAGTGTTGTCGCAGTAGGAGTGGTGGTGATTTCGCAACTGGCAGGTAATTATTCTGAGGTATTACCATGGCTTAATTTTATATCACCTATAAGTTGGAGTTCACTTGATATTTTTGCGGCAAAATACACCAATATTAGTATAATATATGCATATGCGTTCTTAATTATAATGATAGCTTGTTTATTGAAAATTATTATGATTAAGAACAGAAACTATGTGATGCAAGTGAAAGGGGATTTCTGAAATGATAATTATAGAAAATGCTACAAAAAAGTTTGGAACCCAGACTGTATTAAATAATGTATCGTTGACTTTAGAAGACGGAAAGATATATGGTTTTGTAGGACAGAATGGCTGTGGAAAAACAGTTTTATTTAAGAGCATATGTGGATTTATATATCTTGACAGAGGAACAATAACAGTTGATGGAAAGGTTATAGGAAAAGATATTGATATAATAAAAGATGCTGGGATAATAATAGAAAGTCCGGGATTTTTACCCAATTATTCGGCATTTAAAAATCTAAAATTTCTAACTATGATAAAAGATAATATTGGAGATGAACAAATAAAGAGTACACTTATTAGTGTTGGCTTAGATCCGGAAAGCAAAAAGGTGGTAGGGAAATTTTCATTGGGAATGAGGCAGCGTCTTGGAATTGCACAGGCAATAATGGAGAATCCTCATATTTTAATACTTGATGAACCTATGAATGGTTTAGATAAGCGAGGAGTGGAAGACATTAGAAAAATTCTAATGGATTTGAAAAAGAAAGGAAAACTTATTCTTCTTGCAAGTCATAATCCATTAGATATAGATATATTATGTGATTGCGTCTATGAATTAGATGCAGGGACAATTGTTAACCAGAGAAGTATATTACCACGATAATAAAACATGTATAACCGAAAAAATCTTCTCATGAAAATAAGTTGAGTTTATTATAGAGAAGTACACCTAGTGAATTAATGGATAATTACATATATTTAGATAAGTCACAATTTGAACCGCATAGGCACAAAAATGCAGCTGTATGAGCCGATGAATGCACTTGATAGTATAGGTGTAAATGATATAAGAGAAATACTGCTTGATCTCAAAAAGCAGGGAAGACTGGTTATTTTAGCCAGTCACATACATGAGGATATAGAAATATTGTGTGATGAGGTCGTGAAGATAGAGGCTGGAAAGGTCAGTATTATGTAAAAGTGAAACTCCGGGCAGATTGCTCCGGAGTTTTTTACAACTATGACACATCACAGGTTTATAATCATCATAACAATTAAACATCAGCAATCAAAGGAGAAGAAAGAGTATGAAGAAGAAAAAAAATTACAGCAATAATGGCGGTGATCATGATGGCAGCGGGGCTTTCAGCCTGCTCACAATCAAATGCCAAGCTAGAGGGAAAATCCGGTATTGTAAAGGATGAGGCTTCAAAGACCGAAGGTGACACCGGTGTAGTAGACCAGGCTCCTGCTACGTATGTACAAGAGCCAGAGTATGTTGATGAAAACGATATAATTTCAACTGATGATACAGCAACGATAGATGGTATTTCATATAAAATTGATTCATATGAGCATACCACAGAGTTTGGAAACAGAAATAAGGATACGGTTACAGATTTTTTGAAAGATAGCTATGAAGGAAATATAGATGAAAATTATAACCTGAGCAATGGCTATAGTTACATTTTTGTCACTATGACATATACAAATAATACAGATGAGCAGGTTGAGATATCAAGAAATGCAGGAGCTTTTTATATCATAAATGATGATCTGGAGAGATTACAGGTTGGTGATCCCGGTGGGATTTATATAGACAACTATTGGACAGAAGGCAAAGAAAACGAGAGATATCATTATATACTTGGTGCAGGAGAAAGTGTTACATCAGAGGTTGGATATATTATTCAGGATGAATGGATGTCAGAAGACTCTAAGTATATTTATTATTGTATAGAGGGTATAGATTCAAAAACCAATGATAAGGTGCAAAAATATTTTAAACTGGAGCTGTAGTTATGAATAGAATATTTAAACTTGAAATAAAACGTGCTTTTAGAAACAGATTATTTGCTGCCACATTGTGTGTTGCGTTTGCAATATGTGTATGGCATTTTATGGAAAATGTGTGGATATGGAGGATGTATATTTACTCCGACACGTATCCATTGTCTGCATATGAGAAATGGATAGGTGCGGATAATGCAAGTGTGCAGCCGTTGCTGCTTTATCTGATAATGCCTGCTTTGTGTGCAATACCGTATGGCAGAAGCTTTTATTTTGATGTTAAATCAGGGTATGCTGCCCAGATCATTTCAAGAGGAAAGAAGAGTGATTATATAAGAGCAAAATATGGGGCTGCATTTGTAAGCGGTGCGCTTATTGGAATGATACCATTGGTGTTTGACTTTCTGCTTACTGCAATGGTATTTCCGATGGTAATACCACAGGTAGGAACAGGCACATTTCCGGTAGCGGCAATGGATATCATGTCAGGGGTATTTTATACACATCCACTTGTATACAATCTGATTTTTGTGCTGATTGATGGCTGCTTCTGGGGACTTTTAAACTGTGCGGTGTTGTGGGCGGTTAATTTTGTAAGAAACCGGTTCTGGATATTGCTGACACCGTTTATCATATACATATTTGTGTTCTGCATGGTTCATTTTGTAAACAGGGTGAGTTTATCACCGGTAATGTTTCTTAGGCCAAGTGCACCGTTTAGAAATGATATCAGGGTTGTAATCTGTGCATTTATTATCCTTATAGTGGTAAATGTTATATTTTACATACATGCGGTAAAGAAAGAGCTTGTTGCTTATGAATAGGAGAATTTTTGCAAATCTGATCTTATATGATATCAGAAAAGGATTTAGGGAAAACAAGATAAAATGGATAGTCGGAGTATTCATATTTGTATTTTTTTCATTTATCACAGTGAGTAACTTTGAGGTGAATTCACCGGAGCTTGGATTTTTGGCATACTTTACAAATATACTTCAGGGTATGCCGCCATACATAAAGACAGATGACAGCGTATTTACCATTCCGGTGTCATGGTTTTTGTTTTATGCGTTTTTATTTTTTATGGTAGGATTTTATCCATTGTCAGATCTGTATGGTGCAGGCAAAAAGACACTGATATTGTCAGGCAGCAGGTTTAAGTGGTTATGGAGTAAGTATATATGGACGGTCATAAATGTGATTATGTATTATGCTGCACTGATACTGGTTCTTGCGGCTGTGACATGTGCAATCGGGAAGTGGAGCACAAAGCCTGATGATATGCTCATGGAAATTGGAATAGATATGCAGCAGTTTGCGACCGGAAATGAAGTGCTTGTATGGCTGATACTGCCAATGTTATGCGCCTGTACTATTGCGGTGGTGCAGCTTACTATCAGTATTTTTGCCGGTGCGATCGCTGGATATATTGTTTCCATAGTTTATCTTGTGGTATCTGTTTACTGGGTGAGTCCGTTTCTTATGGGCAATTATCTTATGATCATCAGAAACAACAGGCTCTGTGCGGGCGGAATGGATGCGGCTGCCGGAATAATAAGCTGCATTATTGTGATGGTGGTTTCTGTTGTGCTCGGAAGTGTGTATTTTAATAGAAAAAATATTTTGTGAGGTATTTTATGAAGATAGAGATAGAACATGTTTCTAAAAAGATAAAGGATGCTCTGGTACTCGATGATGTATGCATGACACTGGAAAGTGGTAATATATATGGATTTCAGGGCGTAAACGGCTCCGGCAAGACAATGCTGATGAGAGCGGTAAGCGGACTTATGTATCCTACAAGCGGTACCATCAGTATTGATGGAAAGGTGCTTGGAAAAAATATGGCTTTTCCGGAAAAGATAGGTATGCTTATTGAGAATCCTGCATTTATAGATAGTTATACAGGCTATGACAATCTAAAAATGCTTGCATCAATAAATAAAGGTGAAGTTGATATAAGCAGGGCACTTGAAACAGTTGGACTGAGCCCACAGGATAAGAGAAAGTATAGAAAATATTCTCTTGGAATGAAGCAGAGACTGGGAATTGCCTGTGCCATTATGGAGGAACCAAAGCTTCTTTTGCTGGATGAACCTTTTAATGCTCTGGACAAGGAGGGACAGGAAAAACTGTCAGAAATCATAAGGGATATGCGTGATAAAGGAAGTCTTATACTGCTTAGCTCTCACGATAAGGATGAGCTTGAAAATCTATCCGATGTAATCTATCTGGTGGACAGCGGAAGGTTTAAATTGAAGTAACGAGGAGAATTTATTATGAAGCAAAGGAAATCAAAACAAGTAAGACTTTTATCGGGAATACTCATAGGAATTGTGATGATTGCCGTTTTGGCAAGGATTGTTTATCTGAATCATTGCTATCCATCCCCAAAGGTCATCACATATACAGAAAATGACACTATTAAGCTGGGAAATTATGAGTTAAAGCAGACCGGATGGGAGTGGGGCGATGGCAGCCTCCTAAAAGAAAAATGTCCGGATTATGTATATCATCAGATGGATGATGGTTCAGAATATCCTTTCGACAGTGTGCGTGTGGGGCTTATAACCTTGTCAGTTACCAAAGTAAAGGACGATACAACATCACTTGATCTTACAAGCATTGCATTTGAAATAGGAACTAATGGTAATCAGTATGACATGGAACTGTTTTTTAAATTAAATCCTACTTTGGAAGCTTTGGAGATAAAGCTTAATGCCGGTGAGGATGTATCTTTTGTGATACCGTATATAATGGATGAGCAGCAGGTATCAAAGAAAGACTGGAGCAGGGTAGATAAGATGAAGCTGTATATGGTGCTGCAGTATTATCCGCAGAAGATAAGGTTGTGCTGTAACTAATTTTACAAAAAATCCGTTGCAATTCTAAGCGTTGAAGCGGATTTTTATTTATGAAAAATTTTGTATAATTATAAAATAAATATTTTTAATAATTTATATAGCAGATGTATTATAAATTATTTGATATAGAGAGCATATACATTTTATGATTTTTAGACCAAAAATATATGCAAAATGTCGTTTGACGTATATTGTATTGAAATATTAGTTTTGATTATGATAATTAAAATTAGAACTATTATAAAATTTATGAAGGGAGAATAATATGAGAAAAAAATTTTTATCTTATCTTGCTATATTTAGCTTAATAATGGGGTTATTTGTAATGGGTCAAACAAATACAATATATGCAGATAATACGAAATTGAATCCAGATGATATGGAAAGTATTTTAAATGATATTTCATCGGTAGGGAAGGCATGGGAAAGCATGGGATTTCAATCACAAGATATATCTGAAATAATGCAGTTACCAAGAAAAAATTCAAATTTTTATAAAGGAATTGAGGCGTCAGTAAATGAATTGTCTAATGCATCTAAAGAAACCAAAAAAATAGAAAATACTTTAATGAAACAAGAAACTATTACACTATATTCGCAGGATGGAAATCCACCTTCAGGTGTGGAAGAACAAAATGAACGAATAAAGTATGTTACACAGGTAGCACTAGATAGGTATGGTAGTGTTTATAATAGTGAACAGTTCAACAAATATGTTGTATATTTGTATATGTCACATTATATTGATAATCCCAACTATACAAGAGAAAATCCAGGATTTGATAATATTTATGCATATGTTATAACAAATGATGATATTCGTGCATATGATAAATTTATTGAGCAGACTAAATATTCAATGTTTTCAGAAAATGTGGTTAATTTTATAAATGATTATAAGTCGGCAGTGGACAATATAGTTGGTCTGACTGGATCAATTGCAGATAGTAAGATCGTGTCATTTAACACACTAAATTCGATTTATGGATTAAAGGATTTTAATCCAAATAAGATGGTAACCAGAGCTGCTATGATAGCAGAATCGTTTAATAAAAATTATGAAAATGCTGTAACAGCAGAAGCATTGATTAATGCTATATGCGAGGATCTAAAGTATGAAGATGTCGGAAAGCAATATATAGATACATGTGTTACGGGACTGTTAGGTGCATTAGCTGGAACAACATCTATTTTAGGATTTGGTTTATCTATATCAGTATGCTATTATAATATGTATATGAACTTGTATGATAAGGCTAAAATAGCGGCATTGCATTATTCATTATCAGGAAGAGTTGCAGAAAGATTAGACGTGTTATTATGGGAATAAAATATTACAACAGAATTAGAAATATAATATTAATTTGGAATATTTATTTAACGATACTTATTCCGTTTGTAGTTCTTTTATCGGGAATATGGCATTTGGAATCAGGTGTCAGACATGGAAAGGCGGCAGGATTACCGATAGCTGTAATCTTAGCATTTTTACCTTTGGTACTGTTTGGATTGAAGTGGAAAATGGATAGTACATTTACAATTATTGTATCTTGTGTATGGTTTATATTTATGTGGAAAATGGCATATTACTTCTTTTATGATAAGACAAACTCACCGATTGTTTATTATAGTTCAGTGATAGTCAATATTACTGCGTTACTGTGGAGCATAATAGTAAAAGAATACAAACCATTGGAGGAACATATTTTGAAATATAGGCAAGATCAATGGCTAGTTCCATGTTCGGAGAATTATAAAGAAAACAAAGTACTAAGAAGTATATGGTTGGTTTGTTTTATTGGAACAGTAGTATTTTCATTCGTTTGTCAGTGGGGGTAAAATAACGACAAAAATCTGTTGTAATTATTAAAATTGCAATGTTTTTTTGTATTTATGAGTAAGCTTTTAATTGATCTATATAAAATGTACACCACTTTACAACTTTATAGATGACTTATATTTTGCGAAAATGCTTGTTTTAAGGCATTTATCACAGAGGTTGATTTTATCTGGGTTTCGACTTTCTGTACGAAAGTGGCAAAAAATACCTGGCGGCGAATTCCTTCGCTTAGGGCAAATCTGAAATCCTGAATACTTTTATTTCTGTAGCTGGCAAATTTATCATCGACATAAGGCAAAAGCTTCATTGCGGAATAGCTGATATTTATCAGATTGATCAGCATTTCGATTTCTTTGCGGCTGCGCACCATGTAACTGCATAAAGACCATAAGATGTGGATTTTCCGGAAAATATAGGTTTTATAATTGAAAATCCCGGATTTCTACCACATTATTCAGGTTTTAAAAATTTGAAATATCTTGCATCAATACGAGGAACGATAACAGATGATGATATAAGAAAATGTATCAGAACTGTTGGTTTGGATCCGGACGATAAAAAATCAGTAAAGCATTATTCGCTCGGAATGAAACAAAGACTTGGCCTTGCACAGGCTATGATGGAAAACCCGGACATTCTTATACTGGATGAGCCGATGAATGCACTTGATAGTATAGGCGTAAGTGATATAAGAGAAATACTGCTTGACCTCAAAGAGCAGGGGAAACTGATTATTTTAGCCAGTCACATACATGAGGATATAGAAATATTGTGTGATGAGGTCATGAAGATAGATGCTGGAAAGGTCAGTAGGATGTAAAAGAGAACCCAATAACACAATTATTGTATTTTATAAAATAATCCGCTATACTATGATTAACAGTTATAGCGGATTTTTTTATGGAGGCTTTGATGGATAGAACATTAAAATTACCGGTTGGAATAGATAATTTTGAAAAAATACGAAAATCGGGCTTTTATTATATAGATAAAACGAGGCTTATAGAGCAGCTCCTGCAAAATTGGGGAGAAGTAAATCTTTTTACCCGTCCGCGTCGTTTCGGTAAGACTCTTAATATGAGTATGTTTAAGAGCTTTTTTGAAATAGGTACGGATAAATCTATATTTGATGGCTTGTATATTTCACAAAATACAGCTTTATGCAATGAATACATGGGAAAATATCCGGTTGTGTTTATATCATTTAAAGATGTTAACGGGTTAACGTTTGACAGGGCATATGATGCACTTGTCCAGATAATAGGTGAAATAGCAAATGGATTTTCGTTCCTAATGAATAGTGATAAGCTCAGTAAAAATGAAAAAGAGCAGTATCAGGGAATTATACAGATTAAAGATGGAAAATATCATATGAGTGATGGTGTGGTTATTTCATCATTAAAAGTGTTATCTCAGCTTTTGACTAAACACTATGGCAAGAATACTATTTTTATAATAGACGAATATGATGTACCGCTGGATAAAGCATTCCAGCACGGTTACTACGATGAAATGGTCGAGCTTATCAGAGGTATTTTGGGAAAAGTTTTAAAAACAAATGATTATTTACAATTTGCAATTCTTACAGGGTGTCTTCGTATCTCGAAAGAAAGCATTTTTACCGGAATAAATAATTTTAAAGTTTTATCGATTCTTGATGCCAGATTTGACGAGCAGTTTGGATTTTCGGATGATGAGGTGAAAAATCTTCTTGCAGACTATGGACTGGCATCACATTTTGAAGAGGCAAAGGAGTGGTATGATGGTTATCATTTTGGTAATGTGGATGTATACTGTCCTTGGGATGTTATAAATTATGTGGACAATCTTGTTGCTAATCCAACTGCCAGACCACAGACTTACTGGATAAACAGTAGCGGAAACAGCCTTGTAAGACGCCTTATAAATATAGCTGATTCGACAACCAAGGATGAGGTTGAGCGCTTAATTGCCGGAGAGTCTATTGAAAAAGTGGTTCATCTTGAACTTACGTACAATGAAATAGACAAAAATATAGATAATATATGGAGTGTACTTTTTACTACAGGATACCTGACAAAAGTAGGTGAAGTGAAATTGCCGGATAGTGAGAATTATGCACTTAAACTTGTTATACCAAACAAAGAGGTCAGAGAAGTTTTTATTCTGCAGATACAGGAATGGTTCAAGGAAGTTGTAGCAAAGGACAATGATGAGATCAGAGTGCTGTCAAAGGCTATTCTTGAGGCTGACACTGAAAAGATTCAGAGACAGCTCAATATAATCATGGATCGTATGATAAGTATTCTGGACACTAAGGCTCGCGATAGACAGAAAGAAAATTTCTACCATGGTCTTTTGCTTGGCCTTTTGAGAGGAAGCAATCCGAACTGGCTGATCAAATCGAACAGGGAATCAGGGGATGGATTCAGTGACATTATCATAAAACCGGAGGATCCTGATTCGGGAATTATCATAGAGGTTAAATATGCAACGTCTTTTCAAGGATTGGATAAATCTTGTGAAGATGCAATGAATCAGATAAATACACGCAGATATGATGCTGTACTTCGTGAAGAGGGCAGATGCAATATCATAAAATACGGAATTGCATTTCATAAGAAGCGCTGTAAGGTGGTATCGGATAAGTAAATAGACTTAATAAAAAGATATTCTGATAAATAGGTTGATAGTAAAGTCGTGACAAAAATCCATTGCAATAATTAAAATTGCAATGGATTTTTTTATTTTACAACTATGACACATCACAGGTTTATAATTATCATAACAATTAAACATCAGCAATCAATCAAGGAGAAGAAACTATGAAGAAGAAAAAAATTACAGCAATAATGGCGGTGATCATGATGGCAGCGGGGCTTTCAGCATGTTCACAATCAAATGCCGGGCTAGAGGGAAAATCCGGTATTGTAAAGGATGAGGATTCAAAGACAGAAGGTGACACCGGTGTAGTAGACCAGACTCCGGCTACGTATGTGCAGGATGCGGAGTATGTTAACAAAGACGACATCGTGTCAGTTGATGATACAATTGAGATAAATGGAATTACTTATAAAATTGAAAAGTATGAGCATACCACAGAGTTTGGAAACAGAAATAAGGATACTGTTTTGGATTATTTGAAAGATTTATATGGTGAAGCTATTGATGATAATTATAATCTGAGTAATGGTAATAGTTATATTTTTATAACATTGACAATCGTTTATAAGGATGGAGATGATAAGCAGATTGAAGGTAATAGAAATGTGGGTGTTCTGTATGCCATCAAGGATGATATGGAGAGAATACAGGAAAACTCAGATTGTGTATATATAGACAACTATTGGCTTGGAGGAGATGAAAGTGATGTATATCATTATGTTTTAGGCAAGGGCGAGGGTATTACATCAGAGCTGGGATATATTATTCAGGATGAGGGAATGCCTGAAGATACTAAATGTATTTATTATTGTATAGAGGGCAAAGATTCAAAAACCAATGATACGGTGAAGAAATATTTTAAACTGGAGCTGTAGTTATGAATAGAATATTTAAACTCGAAATAAAACGTGCTTTTAGAAACAGATTATTTGCTGCCACATTGTGTGTTGCGTTTGCAATATGTGTATGGCATTTTATGGAAAATGTGTGGATATGGAGGATGTATATTTACTCCGACACGTATCCATTGTCTGCATATGAGAAATGGATAGGTGCGGATAATGCAAGTGTGCAGCCGTTGCTGCTTTATCTGATAATGCCTGCTTTGTGTGCAATACCGTATGGCAGAAGCTTTTATTTTGATGTTAAATCAGGGTATGCTGCCCAGATCATTTCAAGAGGAAAGAAGAGTGATTATATAAGAGCAAAATATGGGGCTGCATTTGTAAGCGGTGCGCTTATTGGAATGATACCATTGGTGTTTGACTTTCTGCTTACTGCAATGGTATTTCCGATGGTAATACCACAGGTAGGAACAGGCACATTTCCGGTAGCGGCAATGGATATCATGTCAGGGGTATTTTATACACATCCACTTGTATACAATCTGATTTTTGTGCTGATTGATGGCTGCTTCTGGGGACTTTTAAACTGTGCGGTGTTGTGGGCGGTTAATTTTGTAAGAAACCGGTTCTGGATATTGCTGACACCGTTTATCATATACATATTTGTGTTCTGCATGGTTCATTTTGTAAACAGGGTGAGTTTATCACCGGTAATGTTTCTTAGGCCAAGTGCACCGTTTAGAAATGATATCAGGGTTGTAATCTGTGCATTTATTATCCTTATAGTGGTAAATGTTATATTTTACATACATGCGGTAAAGAAAGAGCTTGTTGCTTATGAATAGGAGAATTTTTGCAAATCTGATCTTATATGATATCAGAAAAGGATTTAGGGAAAACAAGATAAAATGGATAGTCGGAGTATTCATATTTGTATTTTTTTCATTTATCACAGTGAGTAACTTTGAGGTGAATTCACCGGAGCTTGGATTTTTGGCATACTTTACAAATATACTTCAGGGTATGCCGCCATACATAAAGACAGATGACAGCGTATTTACCATTCCGGTGTCATGGTTTTTGTTTTATGCGTTTTTATTTTTTATGGTAGGATTTTATCCATTGTCAGATCTGTATGGTGCAGGCAAAAAGACACTGATATTGTCAGGCAGCAGGTTTAAGTGGTTATGGAGTAAGTATATATGGACGGTCATAAATGTGATTATGTATTATGCTGCACTGATACTGGTTCTTGCGGCTGTGACATGTGCAATCGGGAAGTGGAGCACAAAGCCTGATGATATGCTCATGGAAATTGGAATAGATATGCAGCAGTTTGCGACCGGAAATGAAGTGCTTGTATGGCTGATACTGCCAATGTTATGCGCCTGTACTATTGCGGTGGTGCAGCTTACTATCAGTATTTTTGCCGGTGCGATCGCTGGATATATTGTTTCCATAGTTTATCTTGTGGTATCTGTTTACTGGGTGAGTCCGTTTCTTATGGGCAATTATCTTATGATCATCAGAAACAACAGGCTCTGTGCGGGCGGAATGGATGCGGCTGCCGGAATAATAAGCTGCATTATTGTGATGGTGGTTTCTGTTGTGCTCGGAAGTGTGTATTTTAATAGAAAAAATATTTTGTGAGGTATTTTATGAAGATAGAGATAGAACATGTTTCTAAAAAGATAAAGGATGCTCTGGTACTCGATGATGTATGCATGACACTGGAAAGTGGTAATATATATGGATTTCAGGGCGTAAACGGCTCCGGCAAGACAATGCTGATGAGAGCGGTAAGCGGACTTATGTATCCTACAAGCGGTACCATCAGTATTGATGGAAAGGTGCTTGGAAAAAATATGGCTTTTCCGGAAAAGATAGGTATGCTTATTGAGAATCCTGCATTTATAGATAGTTATACAGGCTATGACAATCTAAAAATGCTTGCATCAATAAATAAAGGTGAAGTTGATATAAGCAGGGCACTTGAAACAGTTGGACTGAGCCCACAGGATAAGAGAAAGTATAGAAAATATTCTCTTGGAATGAAGCAGAGACTGGGAATTGCCTGTGCCATTATGGAGGAACCAAAGCTTCTTTTGCTGGATGAACCTTTTAATGCTCTGGACAAGGAGGGACAGGAAAAACTGTCAGAAATCATAAGGGATATGCGTGATAAAGGAAGTCTTATACTGCTTAGCTCTCACGATAAGGATGAGCTTGAAAATCTATCCGATGTAATCTATCTGGTGGACAGCGGAAGGTTTAAATTGAAGTAACGAGGAGAATTTATTATGAAGCAAAGGAAATCAAAACAAGTAAGACTTTTATCGGGAATACTCATAGGAATTGTGATGATTGCCGTTTTGGCAAGGATTGTTTATCTGAATCATTGCTATCCATCCCCAAAGGTCATCACATATACAGAAAATGACACTATTAAGCTGGGAAATTATGAGTTAAAGCAGACCGGATGGGAGTGGGGCGATGGCAGCCTCCTAAAAGAAAAATGTCCGGATTATGTATATCATCAGATGGATGATGGTTCAGAATATCCTTTCGACAGTGTGCGTGTGGGGCTTATAACCTTGTCAGTTACCAAAGTAAAGGACGATACAACATCACTTGATCTTACAAGCATTGCATTTGAAATAGGAACTAATGGTAATCAGTATGACATGGAACTGTTTTTTAAATTAAATCCTACTTTGGAAGCTTTGGAGATAAAGCTTAATGCCGGTGAGGAGGCGTCCTTTGTTATACCATATACAATGAATGAGCAGCAGGTATCAAAGAAAGACTGGAACAGGGTAGATAAGATGAAGCTGTATATGGTGCTGCAGTATTATCCACAGAAGATAAGGTTGTGCTGTAATGGTTAATAAAAAGTTTATAATTTTTATTAGCACTCACTATTGACGAGTGCTAATAATAGTGCTATAACATACTTGTAAACAAAAGAAAGCAAATTTCCAAAAGGAAAGTTACAGGTATATAAGGAGGTATGACCTATGTTATTAACAACTACAAACAACAACTTATTTGATACATTTTTCAGTGATCCATGGTTCAATGATCCTTGGTTTGATGACAGGGACGTACAGAAGGCACAGAAGAAATTATACGGACACAACGGAAAGAGAATGATGCTCACCGATATCAAGGAAAGCGATAAAGGCTATGAGCTTGAGATGGATCTTCCGGGATTCAAAAAGGATGAGATTAAGGCTTCTTTAGAGAATGGTTATCTGACCATTACAGCAGAGAAAGGCTTAGAGAAAGATCAGAAAGAGGAAGAGGGCAAGAAGTATATCTGCAGAGAGCGCTACTCAGGAAGCTGTCAGAGAACCTTCTATGTGGGTGACGAGATTGAGCAGGATGACATAAAGGCATCCTTCAAGCATGGAATCCTTCGCTTGGATATTCCAAAGAAGCAGCCTAAACCACAGGTTGAGGAAAAGAAATGTATCTCCATCGAGGGATAATCAGATATTGCAAATGATAAGCGGGCTGCCTGTGCAGTCCGCTTATACTATATGGTGTAATGTATATTGTTTAATTATGATGATAAATTGTTACAGGTAATGTTACAGGTGAATAGAAAGGCAGGTGAGTATAATGGCAGCAAAGAGAGATTATTATGAGACTCTCGGAGTGAACAAGAGTGCGGATAAAGAGGCAATAAAGAGGGCTTATCGTAAGCTGGCAAAGAAGTATCATCCTGATACCAATGCAGGTAATCCGCGCGCTGAGGAGATGTTCAAGGATGTCACGGAAGCATACAATGTCCTCAGTGATGAGAAAAAACGTAAGCTCTATGATGAGTTTGGCTTTGCAGGTCTGCAGGAGGGCTTTTCAGAGGAGGCTGCAAGACAGGCTGCACAGGGTGGATTTGGCGGCTTCGGCGGCAATGGCTCTTTCAGTGGTTCATACAGCTCAAATGGCGGACCATTTACACATCAGGAATTTCATTTTGAGAACGGCTCCGGGGATATGGATGATATTTTCTCAATGTTCGGAGATATGTTTTCGCACGGAGGCGGTAATCACAGTGGCTGGAGTACAAATGGTAACAGTGGATTTACCGGAAATAGCGGTAGCTGGAGTAATTTCTCAGGTGGCAGAAGTTCAGCCGGTCGTAAGGGTTCAGATGTCATGGCTGACCTTACGATTTCATTTGACGAGGCTGTTTTCGGATGTGAGAAATCTATTTCGTTACAGGATCCGTCCACAGGCAAGGTTTCTAATCTGTCCATCCATATTCCGGCAGGAATCGAGTCGGGCAAGACAGTCAGACTTAAAGGACAGGGCAATCCGGGCAGAAACGGTGGTGCTGCCGGAGATGTGCTTCTCAACGTAAATGTGACACCGAGCAGTGAGTTTGAGCGGAAGGGACAGAATGTATACAGTACAATCCGTGTTCCGTTTACAACAGCGGCTCTCGGTGGTAAGGCGAGGGTGCATACTCTTTATGGAGATGTGGAGTGCAGCATCAAGGCAGGTACACAGGGCGGCAGCAAGATACGTCTCAAGGGTAAGGGTATTTCGAGCATGAAGAATCCTTCAGTAAAGGGAGACCAGTATGTGACTGTTGAGATTTCGGTTCCACGCAGGCTTACGCCAAGGGCAAAGGAAGCACTTGAGGAATACAGGGCTGTGAGCTGATGAATTTTATTTGCTTTATATATGGAAAACAAATTTGAAATCCGCTATACTATAGGTATTATAGTACAGCGGATTTTTTGCTTGATGAGATAATAAGAAAGGACACAAAATGAGCAATTATATAATGGATCTTAGAAAGGTGGTCGGACATGCCCCTTTACTGCAGGCGGGAGCAAGCATCATAATTGAGAATGAAAACGGACAGGTGCTTCTCGGAAAGCGTACAGACAATCACCAGTGGGGCTACGCAGGCGGTTCTATAGAGCTTGGAGAGACTGTTGAGGAGGCTGCAAAAAGAGAACTCTTTGAGGAGATGGGACTTGTTGCAGACGAGATAGATCTGTTTTATATCAATTCAGGCGAGGAGACTCACTACATCTATCCTAACGGCGATGAAGTCTATAATGTGGAAATCATATACATATGCCGCAAATATCATGGCACCATAAAGCGTCAGGAGGAGGAAGTCGAGGAGCTTAAGTTTTTCGATGTGGATGATATTCCGGAGGATATTTCTGATCCGATCAGACCGGTATTTCGTGAATATATAAAGATGAGGAAAGACATGTCTCGTTAAGATACTTTAAAGCTTTTGTAAGGGGGAATGATGGAACAACAGAGAAAGGGAAGAAACAGGAAAACTATAGTAAATTTGGCTTATATTAACAGTGGTGAGTATAAACGTAAATTTGATAATATAGCAGAGTTAAGCAGATTTTTATATAAATTGAAGAAATTTCATAATTCATAGACCTTGCTTTTGCTGATGTTGTGGAGCATATAAAAAACAAAATGGAAACCTCTTTCTAAACTCGAAGCCTTATTGAGCTTCATTGATTACACGCTTTTGGATGAATATTTCAAACCCGACTCTCACAGTCGCGGTCAGAATGGCTATTCCAAAAAGCAACTGTTCAACACACTTATATCCATGCAGATTGAACAGTTCTCAGATATCAAATCACTTGTTGTACGTTTGAAATCTGATTCGGTTTTCCGACGTAGCCTCGGAGACTGGACAGGGTTCTGGAATAGAAAACCATAAATGATGGAGTCCGGAACGGACTGCATCTGCAAAAGATCAACAAGAACCTGATATGGTATAGCGTCCACTAAGCAAATCAGTACCATGACAGGTGAATGCAGGTCAGTAAAAATCAAACAAAAAACTAGAGCTGTAGCCGGCAGCGGTTTTTTCCGTGGGGCATGACCCCGTTTAGGAGCTTGGCTGGCACTCAGTGTATGGTAGATGGGACGAAGGAAGTTGGGACATGATACTACGATATCCATCACTCTCGGCTTTTGTTTTGAGGTAAATAAATATCGTTAAAGCCAGAAAAATCAATAGATTTAGGCTTGACAGAATAGGAAGGATATTGTTTCAAGTATAAAAGAATTTGTAAATAAGAAAAAGAATGATTGAAGATAAAATATTATTGATGGTTGATGATCTAAAAATCTGATGAAATTGAGCCTTGAATATGCTATACTTGTCAAGTGGCATATCAAGGCTCTTCCGGTTATGATGAGAAGCACAATACGAATGTCGGAAAACATGTAAATATAGAATGTCCGTCGATAAGAAATTATCATGAGTATATTTGATTGCTCAATATGCAAATACAGTTACAATATTAAGGGGACAATAAAATGTATAGAATATTGATCGTTGAGGATGAAAAAATAATGCGTAATGAATTAGCAACTATGCTAAAGAATAATGGGTATGAGACATGTTGCATTGAAGAATTTGAAAATGTAGCAGAGCAGGTTAGTAAAGAAAATGCAGATCTGATATTATTAGATATTAACTTGCCGTGTGAGAACGGTTATCAAATTTGTAGCAAAATACGAGCAGATATGTCAGTTCCAATTATTTTTTTAACGAGTAGAAATTCAGATATGGATGAATTAAATAGTTTTATCTCTGGAGGGGATGACTATATTACAAAGCCATATAATGTTCCGGTATTATTAGCTAGAATATCGAATTTATTGAAACGTATATATAAAGACAGCGAGAATGAGATAGTAGAATATAAAGATTTAACCTTATTTGTAGAGAAAAATTTGGCATCTCATGATCAATCAGAAATAGAACTGACTAAAAATGAATTTAAAATATTATGGTTTCTAATAAAAGGGAAAGGGAAAATTCTTTCACGAACAGAAATCATAGAGTATTTATGGGATAATGAAATGTTTGTTGATGATAATACTTTGAGTGTGAATATCCGGAGGATACGAGCGAAATTGGAAAAAATAGGTATATACAATTATATACATACCAAACATGGACAAGGATATTCGGTATAAGGAAATGATAGGATATTTAAAAGAAAGTAAAGAATTTATTTTTATTAACATAGTTACTATGGTGTTTATATCAGCGTTTTTGGTTTCAGAAGATTTACCAATAATAGACATATTCTTAATTATCGTCGTTTGGATATGCTTGCTTTTTGGATTTTTTATTATAAACTATTTAAAGAGACAACGGTATCATAAAAAGATAGAGAAAATGCTTGATGAATTAGATAAAAAGTATTTAATAACGGATATTATAGAGTTCTCTCAGAGTATGGAGGATGATTTTTATTATCATATAATGAGAATTTGCAATAAGGCAATGTTAGATGAAATTTATCAGGAAAAAAGAGAACGATTGGAATATAAGGAATATATTGAACAATGGATTCATGATATAAAGAATCCTTTGGCAACGGTTAAATTGATTTGTGATAATAATCGTTCAGAAGCGACTACAAAAATATTGATTGAAACTTCTAGAATCAATAATTATATAGAGCAGGCATTATATTATGCTAGAAGTGCCAATGTAGAAAAAGATTATTTAATTAGAGAAGTTCTTCTTTCTGAGATTATTTCAAAGGTTTTAGTTAAAAATAAGCAGTTTTTGATAGAGAATGGAACTCATATTTTGATGAATGACTGCAATAATTCTGTTTTAACAGATGAAAAATGGCTGGAATTCATTGTCATGCAAATTATCAATAATGCTGTACAATATAAATCTAATGATATTTTGGAACTCAAAATTTGTAGCATAGAATCTAATAATGGTGTTAAATTGATTATCAGTGATAATGGAATTGGGATTTTAGAATCAGACATTCCTAGAATTTTTGACAAAGGATATACAGGGAGAAATGGAAGAAAAAATAATAGTTCTACAGGATTGGGGTTATATTTGTGTAAGAAATTGTGTGACAAATTGAGTGTTGATATATCTATTGAGTCTGAGATTGGAAGAGGGACAAAGGTTACTTTACTGTTTCAAAGAGGAAATATATTAAGGATGCAGGCATGAATGATGTCTGCATCCCTTACATTTTTGTAAGAAGTTTGTAAGATAAATCACTATAAATTCAAAAGAAATAACGATAAAATAAAACTTAGAAAAGAGATAAGGAGGCTAAGTCAAGTTATGGAAAATAGTAGCGTTTTGTTACATATTCATAATATCCAAAAGTACTATGGAAGTAATAATAGTAACATTGTAAAAGCTCTGGATGATATAAGTTTTGATGTTCAAAAAGGAGAATTTCTTGGAATTATGGGTTCTTCCGGAGCTGGAAAAAGCACTTTACTAAACTGCATTTCGACTATTGACAGTGTAAGTGCAGGGAAAATTATATTGGACGGAAAAGAAGTTAACTTATTAAAAGATAAAATGTTAGCACGTTTTAGAAGGGAAAATTTGGGCTTTATTTTTCAGGATTTTAGTCTTCTCGATAACTTAACAATTTATGATAATATTGCATTAGCTTTAACTATTAATAATGTACCAACCGATGTAATCAAGAAAAAAGTAGAACATGTAGCAAAACAGTTGGGAATTTATGAGATTTTGCAACATTATCCATATGAAACATCCGGTGGACAGAAGCAAAGGTGTGCATGTGCTAGGGCAATTATTAATGAGCCTAAATTAGTTTTAGCGGATGAACCAACAGGGGCTTTGGATAGCCATTCAGCACAAATGCTTTTAGAAACTATGGGGGATATGAACGAAAAATTAAAAACCACTTTTATTATGGTAACACATGACGCACTTTCGGCAAGCTATGCCAAAAGAGTTATTTTTTTGAAAGATGGAAAGATTTATTGTGAATTGCAGAGAGGAGAAAAAGAACGAAGGAAGTTCTTTAATGAAATTTTAGACAGCATAGCATTACTTGGAGGTGAGAGAAAATATGTATCTTAAACTGATAAATAGTAATGTAAAAAAAACATTGCAGGATTATCAGATATATATTATTACATTGGTTGTCAGTTCTGCATTGTTTTTTTCATTCATTTCTTTAAGTAGTCCTTGCAATACAATTATTGCGGATGGAACGAAATATTCTGATGCTATGTTTCGCCAAACAATAAATCTAACAGTAGGTCTTGTATCTCTTATTTTCTTTGTGTTGGTTAACTATGTGAATAATCATATGATAAAAAGAAGAGCAAAAGAATTTTCTATATATATGCTTTTGGGAATGGAGCAAAAAAAAATTGCCTTTTTGTATTTTGTGGAAACGCTTGAAGTTGGTTTATTGGCAATTCTGATAGGAACTATAGCAGGAACACTTTTATCAGGTGCATTAACGAGTATAGTTATACTTGCAACAGGGGGAGACTTTGATTACAAATTAGGATTCTATCCAGATACCTTTTTTAAGACAATGTTGTTTTTTATTTTTGTTTTTATTTTAGTTGGTGTTTTTAATACTACAAAGTTGTCAAAAACTAAGCTGATTAATCTTCTCAATGCAGATAAAACAGTAGAAGGACATTTACAAAATAAGAAAAAATATTTCATAAGTCTTATAGTAACTATTATATCTTTTGCATCAGCAGTAATAATGATAAAAGACTATTTATCAACTGGAAGAGGATATATGTCAAATATTCCATCAGTGGTAAGCAATAAATATCAGCTTATTATTGGTAGTCTACTTGTTTGTGGGATCTTTTCAGGATATTATGCTGTGTCATACATTATTTATGTAGTGAAAGAGCGAAGTAAACATTACAAATACAAAAAGTTAAATGGTGTATTTATTAGTAATCTATATGCTCGTTCCGCTTCTAATGCCAAAGTTATTGCAAGTGCAACAATAGCAATCGCTGTCTCAATTTTAGGTTTTGTAGTTGCTCCTGTATTAGCAGATATATCAGAGGAATTTTTAAAATTTAGAATGCCATATGATTTAATGATTAACAATAGCTACAGATATATTGATAAAAAGTCTGATATTCCGCATATAGATTTTTCTTTTGTGAATAGAATTTTGAATGAACATGGAATCAAAGAATCAGAAATATGCCAGCAGGAGGGTTATTTTGTATGGGCCTCTAATTTTGAAAATATGGAAACCCGTGATAATAAATGGGATATGCCAAGACTTGCAGTATCACTTTCAGACTATAATCAAATGAGAAAGATGGCAGGTTTGTCCCCAATAGAACTTGCAGAGGATGAATTTGCATTGCAAGCAAGTAATGAAATTGATACGGAAAGTATGAAAGCTAAAATAGAAGCTGCTGACCATGAGATTACTTTAGATAATGGGCAAAAGATAAAACTATCAGAAAATCCAATATATAATGATGCGGTAGGAGAATACTTATATAATTTTGGAAATTCGACTTCTTTTATTTTCCCTGACAGTATATGTGAAAATCTTGATATAGCAACCACCTGTTATTATGTGAATACTGTTGAAACTATACCAATAAGCATATGTAATAAAATTGAAGACGAAATAAAGAAAGAATTCAGAGATGAATATACAATATTATATAGTAAATATGAGACAAAATATCAGTCAGATAAAGATTACCAGGATTTTATAGAACCGATTCGTTTTGTGACACAGGAAAAAAATACTGTTAAACTAAATTCAGTGTGTATGAGACTTTTGGGAGTGTATATTGGTGTGATTTTCTTTGTGATTTGTTTGACGGCACTTTCTTTACAGCAGCTTTCTGATGCAGAAAACAATAAGAAACAATATGGAATAATGTACAAACTGGGGGTAGAAAAAAGCGATATATATAAGCTGATCAGAAAGCAGATATCCATGTTTTTTGCAGTACCTTGTTTCTTGGCTATTTCTGGAGCATGTGTAGGCATTTATGTATTTATGATTAGATTTGGGCACAAGATAGTGGCTTATATTGGTACAAAAGACTTTATGCTGAATATTGCAATCGCAATCGCAATGCTATTAATAATATTTGTGACATATTTTATAGGCACTATAAAAGCATATCAACATAGTGTATCAGCAGCATTTGAACGAAGTTATCGGAAGCGGATATAGTAATAGTAAAGCCTGCATTTTATGTGGGCTTTATTTTTTGGAGGAATTGATGAAAGATATTATAAAATTAATCAAATATACGGATATTTCATATATGAAAAGGCAAATAGGTTGTATGATATTTTTGCTATTGAATACAGTACTTACATTAGTTTACCCGAGTTGTATCAGCGTTATCGTTGATCAAGGAGTAGCAAAGGGGAGCATTGAGGATATTATAAAATATTCGATTTTAATGTTCGTATTAGGAATTTTGATTATGATTACAAATTATGTTCAACAAATTAAGTATGCAAAATTGGGAAGAGAAATATGTGAAATTTTAAGAAATAGAATGTTTGAAAAACTTTGCAAAACAAATTATAAATTTTGGTGCGAAAATCGTGTAGGGGATATAATTACTATATTAGATACAGATGTTTCTCTTGTTGAAAAAATCTTGACATCTATAATAAGTTGCGGGATATTAAATATTTTATATTTTAGTGGAATTATTATGGTATTACTTTTATGTAATGTCAAAACGGGATTTTTAATAACAATATTGGTGTTTCTTTTTGTGCTGCTTCAGAAAAAAAATGGAAAAAAAGTAAAACGAGGTATGTCTGAATTAAGGGAGAAGATTGGATGGTTTAATTCAGAAACACAAGAAATGATTCATAATATGCCAGATATACAATTAATTTATCCAGAAAAGGATCTGGTTAATAGTTATATGCAGCAAAATAGATTGACAAATATGTCATATATACAGCAAACAAAAAATATGCTAGAAGCTAAAAATATAGGATGGGGATTTAATATATTGTCTATTTTTAGCGTTCTTCTTATAGGAGGATATGCTGTATTACGGGAAGATATATCTGTTGGAATATTATTTAGTATGATAGTTTATGTGCAGCAGTTGTATTCTCCAGCAGTAGCTTTAGGGGAAACCTATAATTCAATAAAAAATGCCCAACCAAGCATACTGAGGATTAGCACTTTGTTGGAAAATAAAGAAATGGTAGAAGAAGCTGATTTTTGCCCAGAAGGTTCATTAAAAGGCAATATCATTTTTAAAAATGTGACATTTTCTTATGCTCAAAATACAGATCCTGTATTTCGAAATTTGAATTTATCATTAAAAGCCGGAAGGATTTATGGGATAACTGGTGATAATGGTATGGGTAAAAGTACATTTATACGCTTAATTGCAGGATTATGTATGCCAGATTCCGGAAATATCTATATTGATGATATAGAAATAAAAAAATATAATGTTGAATATTTAAGAAAACATATAGGATATTTATTACAAAAACCATTATTATTAAGAGGCAAGAATCCAATTGACAATATAGATACGAAAAGAATGATGAGGTATTTTAATATGGGAAAGAAAAGGTATTTAGAAGAAAATGTGAAAGGGTTGTCTGGTGGTGAAAGTCAAAAGCTGGCGTTAGCATATCTACTGAGTGACAAAACAAAGGATATTTATATTTTGGACGAACCTACAGCTTCGGTTGATTTAAAAAGTGAAGAAGTAATATGTTCACAGATACGTGACGCTTTAAAAGGAAAGACAGCTTTAATTATTACACATAGAAGAAGCATACTAAAAATATGTGATGAAGTAATTGACTTTAATAAAGAAGTATCTTACAAAAACGTAAGAAAAATGTAAGGAAAATCGCTATTAATATATGCTGTATAATACTAAAATTACTTTAGCAGATGAAAATCTGAAATAAAATAAAAAGGAGGGCTACATATATGTTCAGTCAGATTAATGAAAAAGTTGATGAAATCAAAGAACAGAAAGGACCTTGTTTATGGTGCGATGCAACAGATACTTGTGCTGATTTAGGATGTGTTTTCTGTGATGGATTAGCTGATGACTTTGTAGGTTAATTTCAGGAAAATGGGCAGGGTTATTGAATTCTGCCCATTTATTAGAGGTGGTAAATAGTAATGTTAAAATATAACTCATATAAGATATTTCAGGATAAAATTGGTAATCAATATTTATATTTGATAGATGATAACGCAATATTTTTACTTGATGAAAAATCAAAGAAAATGTTAAGTTTGGAAGGTCTAAAATTCAATGATGCGTATGTAGAGTTATCTGATATAATGACTAAAGAGGAATTTCAGACCCTGTTTGATAATATGGTGAGAGCAGGATTAATTGTAAGTGATAAGGGACCAGTTTTAAAAGAGGAAAAGAAAGAAGAAATCACTCTCAATGGGCTCACATTAATGATTATACAAGAATGTAATTTAAGGTGTACATATTGCTATGGAGAGGGAGGAGAATATCAAGATAGAGGGAAAATGTCATTAGAAACAGCAAAGAAATCTATTGATTTTCTTATTGGAAATTCCAAGAATAAAGAACTTCTGATTTGTTTTTTAGGTGGAGAACCATTGATGAATTTTCCTTTAATCAAAGACGTAGTAGCATACTGTAACAAATATGAAAATGATAAACCGATTCATTTTAAGTATACGATCACTACAAATGGAACTATTTGGAATGATGAAATTGAAAAATTCTTACGTGAGAAACACTTTACAGTCCAAATTAGCGTAGATGGTAACAAAGATGTCCATAACTGTAATCGTTTCTATGCAAATGGTCTAGGCAGTTTTGATGTCATGGAAAAGAATACCAGAAATATGAGAAATGATGGATTAGTATCAGGAAGAGCTACAATTACAGCAACAAATCTAGATTTGGTTGATAATTTTAAAGCACTTAATGATATGAAATTTAGAAGCATACCGATGGCACCAGCACAAAATTTGCTTTCGGATGAAGATTATGACAGATTGATTGGAGAAAACACAAAACTTGTACAGTACTTTTTAGAACTTATACAGTCAGGTGATTATAAGACCGCTAAAAAACTTCGGATTTTGATGTCCGGTCTTCAGAAGATACACAAAAGTGGTGTCGCAAGAAAAATTTTATGCGGAGTGGGCAGTGCACAACTTGCAGTTGATATTAATGGAGAAATTTATCCATGTCACAGATTTGTAGCAAATAAAGAGTACGCTATGGGAAATGTATTAAAAGATACAAAAATAGAAAAGATGCCGTTTTTAGAAGAAATTACTCTTGAGAAGCATAAGGAGTGTAAAAATTGTTGGGCTAGAAACTTATGTGTAGGTGCATGTCCAAATGAAAATCTTGTTAATGCAGGTACTACCCAAAAATCAGATAGTAAAAATTGCCGATTCATTCAAGCTATGTATAATGATTTGATTCATGCATATCTCGAATTGACTGTAGAAAATAAAAAACAACTTTTGGGATAATAAATATTTTTAATATATGGAGTTAGATTTACACCACTTTACAACTTTATAGATGACTCATATTTTGCGAAAATGCCTGGTTTAAGGCATTTATAAAAGATGTTGATTTTATCTGGGTTTCGACTTTCTGTATGAAAGTGGCAAAAAATACATGGCTGCGAATTCCTTCGCTTAAGGCAAAAGCTTCATTGAGGAATAGCTGATATTTATCAGATTGATCAGCATTTCGATTCCTTTGCGGCTACGCACCATGTAACTGCATAAAGATTAGAATGTTTTCTGCTCCTAGTAACTTATTTCTATATTCCATCTGCATGAATAAAGAAAAAGTGGGATATATTGAAACCACTCACTGCTTTAGATACAAAAAGGAGAGTAGCGATACTCTCCTTTTTACATGATTATGTTCTAGCTGAAGAACAGTTTCTTCACATCATCAACAGGCATATCCTGTCCTGTGTAAAGCTTGAATGCGGCAACACCCTGCCATAAGAGCATTCCCTTTCCGCCTACGCATGTGCAGCCTGCCTCTTTTGCTTCGCGAAGAAGCTTTGTCTCCTCCGGATTGTAAACTGCATCTGCAACTACGAGCCCCGGTCTGAAAGCTGAAAGATCTTTTACCACACTCTGATCATCGAGAGGCTTCATGCCAACGATTGTTGCATTTGCAAAGATATCGCTTGACTGGATTTCCTCTGTCATCTTGGCTGTATCATCAATATCATATACATTTACAACACAGTCAGGAACTGCTTTTTTAATCTTCTCTGCAGTCTGTAGTGTACGCTCGAAGAAAGCATCATTTTTGTTGAAAATAGTAATCTCACGAGCTCCGTCCAATGCGCATTGCACCTGAATAGCTGTAGCAGCTCCGCCTCCTCCGGCTACTGTGATTTTCTTTCCTTTGATGTCGATTCCGTGATCCTTTAAGTTGTGTACGAATCCCTCACCGTCTGTGATGTGTCCTGTAAGCTTGCCGTTGTCATTTACGATAGTGTTTATGGCTCCAATAATCTGGGCTGCCGGTGAAAGCTCATCCATGTACTTTGCAGCCTCTACCTTATCAGGCATGGTCACATTACATCCACGCATGTTGAATGTCTTCATTGCTGCAATAGCATCCTTAACCTTGTCTTCTTTTATATCAAATGCAACATATGCATAGTCCAGACCGAGTTTTTCAAAACTGTAGTTGTACATAGCCGGTGAACCTGAATGACCGACCGGTGATCCTATGAGTGCTAATAAGCCTGTGTGACCTGAAATACGCTTTTCCATTGTAAATCCTCCTAAGTGTTTCATTTTGTATTATGATAACTCTTTTATTGGATATACGCAAGCACTTTTTTTGTTTAAAGTGCTAAAGTTAGAGCGGAATATAAAACAACAGCTCGCGGTTTCCCGCGAGCTGTTGTTTTTTAGGAGTTGTGCGCCTAGCGGCGCACGTTTCTAACGGGTTAAAGTCCCGAATCCGCCCGGTAGTGGGAAGGATATAGCCGAAGGCAAGGGTGTCCATCGTGAGATGGAATCTGAAGGAAGCTGGATGTGAGGAATATACTAACTCACGGGCAAATCTCTGGTCTGACGAACAGAAATCTCATATGAGGTCATGCATGTGGGTAAGACAGCAACCCATGTTAAAGCCCAATAACTACACGGAATCATGCATGATAAATGAGGCGGAAGGATGGAGAGGAAGAAACGTGTGGTACCTAGGGAGGTCTGTGCGGTATGCCTTGAAAGAGGTAACCATTGCATAAAGCAATGCTGAACGCACAGAAGTCAGCAGAGGTCATAGTAGCCGAGAGGTGAAGGACCGAATCAGTAGGAGTCTTGAGTATGACCGAGAAAGGAGGAATGACCGTCTATGGCAGAAAACATTGAAAACAATGGCTGTTCGCAAAGAGATAATGCGGAACATGAAGGGTATGTGAAAGCGTCTAGGTCATTCAATCGGATATGGAAAGAAAGAGACAGTGCACAGCCGAGACTTTTGGAAACGATACTGTATAAAGACAACTTTAACAGAGCGTATAAGAGAGTTAAGGCAAACAAGGGAGCGCCGGGAATTGATGGCATGACCATTGAAGAGGCTCTTCCATATCTAAAGGAACATCAACAAGAGATAACTGACCGCATTTATCGTGGAAAGTATACTCCGTCTCCAGTAAGACGAGTTGAAATTCCCAAACCAGATGGTGGTGTGCGAAAGCTTGGCATACCAACAGTGATAGACCGTACACTTCAACAGGCAATAACCCAACAGTTAGTGCCAATCTATGAACCGCTGTTTGCAGAGGGTAGCTATGGATATCGTCCGAACAGAAGTGCAAAAGACGCAATACTTAAGGTTAAGGAGTATGCAGAACAAGGCTATACATATGCTGTAGTCCTTGATTTGTCAAAGTACTTCGATACTATTAATCACGAAATTCTCATCAATCTTCTGCGGAAGAATGTAAAAGATGAACGTGTAGTACAGTTGATAAAGCGCTATCTGAAAAGCGGTGTAATGGAAAACGGAGTGGTCATCGACACAGAGGAAGGCTCACCACAAGGTGGAAATCTATCACCATTGTTGGCAAATGTCTACCTCAATGAGTTCGACCAGGAATTCCTGAAAAGAGGTGTTCCATGTATAAGATATGCAGATGACATCGTGCTTCTTGCAAAGAGCAGGCGGGCATCAGAGAGACTCTTGGAAAGCAGTACAAAATATCTTGAGGAGAGGCTGAAACTTACAGTAAACCGAGAAAAGAGTCGTACTGTCAGCGTGTTTGCAATCCGAAATTTTAAATTCCTTGGCTTTGCATTGGGAAGGAACGGAAAAGGCATTTATGTCCGAGTTCATCCGAAGTCATGGAAGAAGTTCAAGTCCAGACTGAAGGAGCTGTCTTCCCGTAAGCGATGTCAGTCAATCAAGCCAAGCCTTGAGAAAATCAAAGTATATGCAAGAGGATGGCTTAACTACTACGGAATTGCAAGCATGAAGAACAACATAGATGACATCAACGGATGGCTCTATCACAGAATACGCATGTGCATATGGAAACAGTGGAAGAAACCTAGAACGAAATATAAAAATCTAGTCAAGCTGGGAATCCCAGAACACTATGCGGCAACAATAGCAAACAGTCGCAGAAAGTATTGGTATATCAGCAATAACAAAGCTGTGATTTGGGCGCTGAATAAAGAAAGACTGATAAACAGTGGCTTTTACGATTTAGCCACAGCCTATCAGTCTGTGCACGTCAACTATTGAAAGCGCCGTATACCGAACGGTACGTACGGTGCTGTGAGAGGACGGCGGTTAGTCACCGCCTCCTACTCGATTTTATAGGTTTATTATTTTAAAGGAGAATTTTGCAACTATTCCCGTAATCAGAAATAGTTACGAAGTTTTATAAATAATCGTGACGGGCAAGCACGTTTAAGATATTTCTGCCTTCCTCTGTACCCTCAATGATTCTGCGGGCACGCTTACTGTCTCCGATATTTACGATTTCAACATTGGTATTACTGAAAGCCTCATCGATCTCTGAAAGAACAGGTGTGTTGGCTCTCATACCAAGGCAGATGAATCCGTAATCAAATGGGATTTCTTCAATCTCACCCTCTGGATTCTTTACGATGAAACGGTCATTCTTAACCTCCTGCAGAGCAGTGTTAGTCATCTGTTTTACACCGTATTTTGCCATTTTTGCGTTTGTGTCACACTTTGTGACAGGGTCAAGTCCGTTTCCAATCATTGGAAGCATCTCAACCATTGTTACCTCTGCGCCTCTTTCTGTGAAGAATTCCATCACGTCAAGACCTACGGCACCACCGCCGATGATGGCGATTTTCTGTCCCTTCATATCCTTAGGATACTCATTGATGCGCTCAATCATCTTAAGGACTGTTGCAACATTTGTGCCATCCTTGTCAACGAGATCGTGAAGACCTGTGATAGGTGGGAGAGTAGGTACAGAGCCTGTTGCGTTTACTATGATATCAGGGTTTAAGGCCTTTACCATATCAACTGTTGCTGATGTATTTTTGAAAACAAATAGGTTGTGAAGCTTGCTTGCACGGTGAATCATGTAGTTAGGGAAGTCTGCAAGACGCTTCTTGTCAGGAATCTTGGAGATAACTGATGCAAGTCCGCCAAGCTCTGCCTTCTTCTCAATGAGGAAGGTTGTACATCCAACCTCTGCTGCTGTGCAGGCTGCCTCAAGACCGGCAGTACCACCACCGATTACAACCACGTTGCAAGGCTTATTTACCTTTGTCTTCATGTAATCCTCACCGCTGTTTACGGCAGGGTTTACTGTACAGCGGATTGGCTGGTTGAGACCGATTCTGTGTCCGGCGCATCCGATGTTACATGAGATACATTTTCTGATATCGCACACATTTCCGAACTCTACCTTATTAACCCACTCAGGGTCAGCGATAAGTCCACGGCCCATACCGATGAAATCAGCATCGCCTCCTGCAAGGATATCCTCAGCTACCTGTGGGTCACGGATATTTCCTACTGTGATACATGGCTTGTTGTATTTCTCTTTTACAGCCTTTGCCATGAATGAGCGCCATCCGTCAGGTAAGTAGTTTGCATCAATCTGGTACTGGATGGAGCCGTTGAGACCGCATGATACGTCGAATACATCTACTTCCTTCTCAAAATACTTTAAGTACTCAAGTGTATCCTCAAGTGTGTTTCCACCCTCCATGAGCTCGTCTGCACTGATACGGACGAAGATAGGGAAGAAAGGTCCAACCTGCTTACGAACCTCCTCGATAACCAGCTTTGCAAATCTTGCACGGTTCTCAGCTGAGCCGCCGAACTCGTCAGTTCTCTTGTTTGTGATAGGTGAAAGGAACTGACTGATAAGGTAAGAGTGTCCTGCGTGGATTTCAACAGCGTCGAAGCCACAGATCTGGGCACGTTTGGCTGCTTCACCGTATTTCTTTACGATATGCATGATTTCATCCTTCTCGAGAGGTCTTGGGATTTCCCCGCCTGCCTTTGAAGGTACGTCTGATGCTGATACAGGCTGCATTCCGATACGTGAGCTCATTGCAGAAGCACCGGCGTGATTTAACTGTATCGCGATACATGCACCGTGCTTGTGAACACTTTCGCAGAGCTTGAAAAGTCTTGGGATGTAATTGTCCAAATCAATACGAAGCTGTGTAGTTCCGTTTGAACCCTGCGGAGAGTCAACGCTTGCATTCTCAACGATGATGAGACCTGTGCCGCCCTTTGCTCTCTGCTCATAGTAGTTTATGTGGAGAAAGCTCATTTCTCCGTTCTGCTCACCGTAGTTAGTTCCCATTGGAGTCATGACGATACGGTTCTTTACTGTCATTCTGCGTACTGTAATTGGCTCAAAAATATGTGGATATTTGTTTTTCATAGTATTTTTTCTCCTTAATCTGCTAACCGGGTGGGCACACGGTAGTGTAAATTACTCTCGTTACATTATAGTTTTGTTTTATTAAACTGATTGTAAATATTTGTTATCAAAGGCTGTGATATACAAAGTATGTGATTTTTTTAACAATCAAAAAGTGCAATGCACTCTTGTTACATTCAAGGTACTGCAAAAATGTATAAATGTCCAATGCATCTTTTATACGAAATCTATAGTTTTTGTCTATCAAATGGTGTATATTATTTCTAGACTTTATATATTAAATACACAGGGGGTGTACTATGAATCTGAGTCAATTGCAGTACTTCAAGGTACTGGCGCAGGAAGAACATTATACAAGGGCGGCACAGATGCTGTCGATTACGCAGCCGTCTTTAAGCCATGCAATCTCACAGCTAGAGCAGGAGCTTGGCACGCGTTTGTTTGAGAAAAAAGGAAGAAATGTCGTACTGACCAGATATGGGAAGATGTTTCTGCCGTATGTTGAGGAATCATTAAAGGTGCTTAATGAGGGTGTGCAGCGCATTCAGGAGGTCAATGGCAGCAGGCATGGAATCATACATCTGGCATATATATATACGATGGGAAGTGAGTTCGTGCCAAAGCTGGTGCGTAAATTTCTCGATGCATACCCGGATTATGATATAGAATTTCATTTTACGGTTGGAACAACCGGTGAGATTATAGATGGACTAAAGAATGATAAATATGACATAGTTTTTTCTTCTTATAAGGATGGGGAGCAGGATATAGATTTTAAGAAGATTGCGAATCAGAAGCTTGTGCTTGCTGTGCCCATGGACCATCCGCTTTCCATAAAGGACAGTGTGGATTTGCGCGACACAATAGAGTATCCGCAGATTTATTTTGAGAAGGGCAGCGGTCTGCGTCCGGTCATTGACCAGATGTTTGAGGAGATAGGGCAGTTTCCGAAGGTAGCCTTCGAGATGGAGGAGGATTCGAGTATGGCGGGTCTCGTGGCGCAGGGCTTTGGAATAGCTGTGATGCCAGATATTCCAATACTTCGGTCACTTTCTGTAAAGACGCTTGATATATACAATCCTCCTTATGAGAGAGCGGTGTATCTGGCAACGCTTAAGCAGAGATATTTATCACCAGTTGCGAAGGCATTTATCAGGTTTGTGATCGAGGAGACTGCCTAGTGTACTGTATCATTCACATTTCGCATAATGACTTGCCTGAATTTCCATCTGCTGTGTTGTCGTCAATCGACGATGCCACCGCATCGCCTCATTCCTCCGCCTTGCACATTGAAAATTCATTCTGCGTCATTTTGCTGAAAGCGAATGATACAGTACACTAGCTGCAGCTTTCCCGCACAAATTCTATGAAGCGCTTGATAGCCGGAAGCTGGTATTTGCCTGTCATGTAGCCCATGTATACAGTGTGTGAGAATGACTCATGCGATACGAGGTGGCGTATGCAGATGTCATCGCGGTGAATTGCATCGACATCTGCGACAAGCGCAATGCCAAAGCCCTGCGCCACGAGGGAGGCGATGCCGTTCTCATCGGGTGACTCACATATGAAGTTTGGCGATACATCATGCTTCTTGAAAAAGCTTCGGGTGTACTTGCCAAGGCCTGAGTGTCTGGCATAGCCGAGCACAGGATAGTCTGCGAAATCAGTGGCTTCCATGGTATCCTTAAGTGTCAGTGGGTGGCCGGGAGGCAGTATGGCAACTATTTCCTGCTTTATAATAGGAACAAAATCAATACCATTTTCATCTGGCGAGTATGAACCGAAAATTATGTCATACCTGCCTTTTTTTAATCCCTCAATATTCACAGAGGTGATGTCCTGAAAGAAATTGAACGTGATATTTTTATTTTCCTTTTCAGTGAGGAAAGAGCGCACGATAGTTGGGATAAACACCTTTGCAAGAGGTGATACGTAGGCGATATCGATGTGTCCGCCGTCGGTTGCAATCTGGTGCATTTTGTTCTCGGCTCTCTTTACATCGTCCAGAATAGTAGACACGTGTTCTAAAAAAATCTCTCCGGCCTTGGTCAGTATTACATTCCTGCCTCTCTTTTCAAATAAAGTGACGCCAAGCTCGTCCTCTAAAGCAGCTATCGAACGGCTGAGGCTTGGCTCTGTGATATTCATTTTTTCGGCAGCCTGATTGAAGTGTTCAAGAACTGCCGCTTGGTAAAAATAGCTTAATTGATTGAGCGTCATGCATAAGTCTCCTTTGAATAATAGATACAGTCTATGGATTACAAATATTATAGCCTTTATTTGTGCATATTATAACATGATTAGTACACTAAAGCTATTAAAAAATAACAAAATAAGCATTGGAAGTACCAAAAATTATGCGTTATAATATCATTATCAAAGGTTGTTAAGTTTTTAACGAAGTGGGCATCGTTGAAAACATAGCTAAGTAAAATACGAATAATCAATATTATTACATTTAAAAACGAAGGAGATTTAATCATGGCAGAGAGAATCACAGGACACACAGAACTCATCGGACTTATGGCTTACCCAATCAGACATTCAAGCTCACCGGCAATGCACAATGAGGCATTTGCATATCTTGGACTTGACTACGCATATCTGGCATTTGAGGTTGACAACAACACTCTTGAGGATGCAGTTAAGGGAATCAGAGCATTAAAGCTTGTAGGCTCTAATGTATCAATGCCAAACAAGACAGTTGTAGGACAGTACTTAGACAAGCTTTCACCGGCAGCAGAGCTTTGCGGAGCTGTAAATACTATCGTAAACGAGAATGGTGTACTTACAGGACACATCACAGACGGTATCGGATTCATGCAGGCACTTAAAGATAACGACATCGATGTTATCGGAAAGAAGATGACAATCGCAGGAGCAGGCGGAGCTGCTACAGCTATCGAGATTCAGGCAGCACTTGATGGTGTCAAGGAAATTTCAATCTTCAACATCCATGACAAGTTCTGGGCAAACGCTGAGGAGACAGTTAGAAAAATCAACGAGAAGACAGACTGCAAGGCTACTCTTTATGACCTTGATGACAAGGAGAAGTTAAGAGAAGAGATGGCTGATTCTTACATCTTCGTAAACGGAACAGGTGTTGGTATGAAGCCGCTCGAGGGAATGTCTGTAGTACCTGACAAATCATTCTTCCGCCCTGAGCTTATCGTAATCGACGTACCTTACTCTCCACTTGAGACAAAGATGCGTTCTATGGCAAAAGAGGTGGGCTGCAAGACAATGAACGGTCTTGGAATGATGCTTTTCCAGGGAGCAGCAGCCTTCAAGCTTTGGACAGGAAAAGATATGCCAATCGAGCATATGAAGGAAGTATTAAACATCAGATATGATGATTAATAAGAAATAACATGATTTTATAAAAATTTAAGGAGAACACTGATGAATAAAAAATATTTACCTAGCGCATTAATCCTTTACTTAAACTACTTTATACACGGAGTGGGTTGCTCTATCCTCGGACAGGCAGTCATCAAGGAGGCTCTCGCAGCTTCATGGGGAGTTCAGGTTATGGCTATCACAGCTATTTCAGCAGCCCTGGGACTTGGACGTCTTATCGCACTTCCGTTTGCAGGACCTTTATCAGATAAGCTCGGACGCCGTATCTCAACAGCAATCGGAAGCGGCTCTTATGCTATCTACCTGATCGGACTTGCCCTTGCATTCAATGCAGGAACACATGGTGGATACCAGATTGCTTATATCTGTGCTATCATTGGCGGTATTGCGAACTCATTCCTTGATACAGGAATTTACCCTGCAGTATCGGAAATCATCTACAAAGCACCGGGTGTTGCAACAATGGGAATCAAATTCTTCATTGCTATCGCACAGATGCTTTTACCATTCGTGCTTGGTATGACAGTTGCTACAACAGCAGCAGGACTTACATCATACAACACACTGTTCTTCGGATGCGGAATCATTTACATTGTACTTTTAGTATTAGTAATGATCTTCCCGCTTCCTGATACCGATGCAAAGGCAGAGGGAAAGAAAGAAGGACTTATCGCAAGCTTAAAGCACACACATTTTTCTGTTGAGTCAATTGCAATGATTATCATTGGATTTACATGTACAGGAACCTTCCAGTTATGGCTCAACTGTGCACAGAACTTTGCAAAAGAAAACGTAGGCTGGGCTGATCCGTCAGTTATGCAGTCATACTACTCTGCAGGAACCATGATAGCTCTTATCGTAACAGCTCTTTTAACAAGAAAAATCAAGGACGTTAGATTTATCCTTGTTTACCCTGTAATCTGTCTTGCAACAATGGTAGTAGTGTTAGTCGGACAGACAAAGCCACTCATGATCGCAGGTGCATTCATCATCGGATGGGCAGGAGCAGGCGGACTTTTACAGATCGTAACATCTGTATGCAACATGCTCTTCCCTAAGATCAAGGGAACAGTAACAGCGCTTGTAATGATCGCTTCATCACTTTGCAACTACACAATCCTTACAGCAGCATCAATGATGCAGCCATCACAGGTTATGGTAATGAACATCGTGCTCACAGTAATCGGCGTGGTACTTGGATTATTCGTAAACCTGCGCTATACTAAGATGGTAGAGCTTTCAAAAGAGGATTAATGCATTACATTATACTGGGGAGTATAATTATCATACAGTCTAATACAAGGTAAGAAAGGAAAAAATCATGAACACCATTAAGGTTAGAGATATTGAAATCGGTGCGGGCGCACCTAAAATCATCGTTCCTATCGTAGGCGTTACAAAAGACGATATCATCGCAGAGGCAAAGACATTTGACTCTATCCCTGTTGATATGGTCGAGTGGCGTGTTGACTGGTTCGAGAATGTATTCGAGTTTGACAAGGTTGAGGAAGTATTAAAGGAGCTTCGTGATGCTCTCGGAAATATTCCAATCCTTATGACATTCCGTACTTCAAAAGAGGGCGGAGAGAAAGCAATCGAGCCTGAGGCTTATGCCAAGCTTAATATCAAGGCTGCACAGACAGGATACGTTGATTTTGTAGATGTAGAGATTTTCACAGGCGATGAGATTGTAAAGAAAATCATCGATGGCGTACATGCTGCAGGCGCAAGAGTTATCGCTTCAAACCATGACTTTTTCAAGACTCCTGCACAGTCTGATATCGTTTACAGACTTCGCAAGATGCAGGATATGGGAGCTGATATCCCTAAGATTGCAGTTATGCCACAGAATAAGCGTGACGTGCTCACACTTCTTGCTGCTACAGAGGAAATGGTTACAGATTACGCTGACAGACCAATCATCACAATGTCTATGGCAGGCACAGGTGTTATCAGCCGTCTCTGCGGTGAGGTATTCGGATCTTCAATGACATTCGGTGCCGCTAAAAAGGCATCAGCTCCGGGACAGATGGGAGTTGAGGATCTGTCTACAGCACTTGGATTACTTCATAAGAGTATGTAAGAAAAGCTTGTATAAAACCATGCAATAAAATAAAATGGCGCCTCGGCATCTGTAAACTAGGTGCTGTGACGCCATTTTTGAAGATGATAACAAATAGTAATATATAAAATTGTGAATATTTACGTGTAAAAACAGCAATAATTCAGTTAAAATAATACGTATAATTATTCACGGAAAGGGGATATTTCATGAAGAAAATACTGCACTATCTGGATGAATATCTTGAAGAATTTCTGATGGTCATTTTCCTTATAGCGATGACACTTATAATGGGGATTCAGGTGTTTTCCAGATACGTCCTTGGCATGTCGCTTTCATGGTCTGAGGAAATCACAAGATACCTGTTTATCTGGTCGGCATTTTTGAGTGTCAGTCTTTGCACACGTAAATGCATATCCATAAAGATAGACCAGTTTATACAGCTTTTTCCACGAAGAGGAAAATCGCTCTGGAAGGTGCTCAATCTGACAGTTGAGTTTGTTTTTTTCGTATATCTGATACCGTATTCATTCATATATCTGAAAAATACGATAGAAAGCGGTCAGGTGAGTCCTGCCTGCGGTATCCCTATGTACTATGTGCAGGCGGCACCGTTTGTATGCTTTATAATCACGGCTTTCCGCATCGCGCAGAGATGGTTTGGCGAGTGGAAAATCGTCCTGAACAAAGATGAAAAGCCGCTTGAAGAGGGTAGTATCGCCTCGGTTATCGAGGAAGCCGTTGTTGAAGATTCTTACCGTGAGAAAGAGCTCGTGGAGGAGATTGAAGCAATTGACAGTAAAGCTAAAAAAGAAAGGAAAAATAGATGTCAGCAGTAGTAGTTTTTATATTATTTGTGATATGTCTGGTCATTGCTATTCCGGTATCTATTTCCCTGGGAATAGTGGCAGTGCTGCCGGGTGCGTTTGACTCATCTTTTACAGCCAGCGCAAGCTATGTCATCCGCTCCATGCTCGGAGGAATCGACAGCTTCCCGATTTTAGCGGTGCCTATGTTTGTGCTTGCCGGAATTGTCATGGCACATGGCAAAATCTCACAAAAATTGTTTGATGTTTTTGTGTATTTTATAGGAAAAAGAACTGCAGGAATTCCATGTGCGGTTATTATCACCTGCTTGTTCTACGGGGCTATCTCAGGTTCAGCACCTGCAACCGTAGCTGCAGTCGGAAGCATGACCATACCGCTTCTTATGGAGCTGGGATACAAAAAGGATTTTTCAACGGCGATTGTTGCGGTTGCCGGAGGACTCGGAGTTATCATTCCACCGAGTATTCCGTTTATCATGTACGCGATGGCAACCGGTGAGTCGGTCAGTGATCTCTTTCTGGCAGGAATCATTCCGGGTCTTTTGATAGGAGCGCTTCTCATGTTTTATGCATATTACCACTGCAAGCGCTATGGAGAGGACAAGGAAAAGATAAATGCAAAGGTCTCAGAGCTTAGAAGCAAGGGAATCTTTAGCATATTGAAGGACAGTATATGGGCACTTTTGAGCCCGGTTATAGTGCTTGGATGTATTTATGCCGGTATAGCTTCGCCTACAGAGGCAGCGGTGATTTCGGTATTCTATGCGCTTTTTGTAAGTCTTTTTATTTACAAATCCATAAAGGTAAAAGAGATATGGGGCATCATGGTGGAGGCGATGAAGACATATGCACCTATACTGTTTATTCTTGCCGCATCGACTGCGTTTTCACGCGTGCTCACACTCATGCAGGTGCCACAGACAGTCAGCGCATGGATACTTGCACATTTTACAAATGAGATAGTGCTTCTTATCGTGATAAACATTTTCCTGCTTATTGTAGGAATGGTTATGGATACCACACCGGCTATCCTTATTTTAAGCCCAATCCTGCTTCCTATTGTGCAGAGCATCGGAATGAACCCGATCCATTTCGGAGTAGTGATGATTGTAAACCTTGCAATCGGTTTCGTTACACCTCCAATCGGTGTAAACTTGTTTGTGGCAAGCTCACTGACAGATGTTCCGGTCATGCGGATAGCAAAGAAGGCAGCGCCTATGATAGGATATTTCCTGCTGGCACTGCTGATACTTACATTTGTACCGGCGATTAGTCTCTTCCTCCTGTAGTATTTAATGTACTCTCGGAATCATTGATTAGTAAATTTCGGGAGCGCATTTGAGGTATATAGTTTTTTAATTAACTACACCACACTAGGAAAACAGTAATTAATCATAAAATGGAGAAAAATATGAGTAGATTTGGCTTGTTTTTATGTAAAAAACATGGTAAATATAATAAACTGCGTAGATCGGTTAGCAAATATAGTTTGTGGCGAAGGGCAACAGCCGTCATGATGGTTCTTGCTCTTACGGCGGGACTTACAGCATGCAGCGGAAACGGAAAAACAGACGGCACGCAGAGTGCTGATGAGGTACAGCGCTACGCATGGCCGCTCGGCAGCTCAAGCCCGGAGGACACCGTTACACAGATTTATGCGGAGAAGTTTGCCGATGAAGTTGACAGATTAAGCGATGGCAAGATGAAAATAAATGTTTATCCGAACAGTGTGCTCGGTGGAGACAGAGAGCTGCTTGAGTCCTGCAAGGATGGAGATATACCATTTGTAGTGCAGAACACTGCACCGCAGGTTACATTTATGAAGGATACTGCAGTATTTGATATGCCCGCACTTTTTGACAATATTGATGAGGTGCGTGAGCATGTGGACAATCCAAAGTTTATGAAGCTCATGCAGCAGGTCTACAATGACGCCGGCTATGAGCTTTTGGGATATGCAGACCAGGGCTTCCGCGTCATGACAACAAACAAAAAGATAGAAAGCCTTGCTGATTTTAAGGGTCAGAAAATCCGGACCATGGAAAACTCTTATCATATGGCATATTGGAAGGCACTCGGAGCAAACCCTACACCTATGACTTTCTCAGAGGTGTATATCGGCTTGCAGCAGGGCACTATAGATGCGCAGGAGAATCCGTATGAGGTAATCGTATCCAACAAGCTTTACGAGCAGCAGGATTATGTAGTGGAGACAAATCATCTGCCACATCTGATATCGCTTATAGTGAGCGATGAATTTATGCAGGGGCTTTCAGATGAGCAGCAGCAGATTATCCGCGAGGCGGCAGAGACAGCGAAACAGTACGCCAGAGAGCAGTCTGACGAGCGGATTGCCTCAAAAATCAAGACAATCGAGGATAGCGGCACACAAATCATCACTTTAAGCGATGAAGTGCATGAGCAGATTCGCAAGGAGTGTCAGCCGATATATGAATCGATTGAGAAAAATGTGTCGTCTGATATTGTGGATGCATATCTGGCACAATAACACTTTAAAGCATTAAAATATTTTGCTTGATAAATTGGTAAAGTCTTGTTATACTATGACTAAGAAATTTGTGGTTATCAAAAAAGAGAAATAATATAATATGAAGTTATAATAAATATAATTTGACGATATTTCGCTTAAATTTCTAAATTAAATATGAAAACCACACATAAGTAAGGAGACACACCATGGACAAAATCGAGGAAATCCGCGCAAAGATTGGAGAATGTGACGATATAATAATTAAGCAGCTTGCAGTCAGAATGTCACACATTCAGGAAATTATATCATACAAGAAGGCAACAGGAATCCCAATCTTACAGCCGGAGCAGGAGAAAAAGCAGACAGATGCACTTGCGGCAAAGCTTGGCGACAATGAATTTGAGGAAGAGATACTTGATATTTTCAAATATATCATGAAGAACAGCCGTCGTATCCAGGCAAAGAGCCTTTTCGATTACAATATCTTCCTGATTGGCTTCATGGGTGCAGGAAAAAGCACTGTAGCAGGAGAATTAAAGGATAAGCTCGAGATGGACCGTGTCGAGATGGATCAGATGATTGTTGAGAATCGTGGCATGTCAATCTCAGAAATATTTGATGAGTTCGGTGAGGCATATTTCAGAAACTTAGAGAGCAACACACTTATAGAGCTTCAGAAGAGAAAGCAGACCATCGTTTCCTGCGGTGGTGGTGTTGTCATGAGAGAGGAAAATGCAGACCATATGAAGAAAAACGGCCGTGTAGTTCTTCTTACAGCAAAGCCTGAGACTATCTACGAGCGAGTAAAGGATAGTGATGAGCGTCCGATACTAAACGGCAACATGAATGTTGAGTATATCAGCGGCCTTATGGAAAAGCGAAAGGAGCGCTATGAGGCAGTGGCAGATGTAACAGTTGCTACAGATGGCAAGAATGTCACACAGATATGCGAGGAAATCATTGCAAAGCTTATCGCACTTGATAATGAGCAGGACAATAAACAGGCATAATACAGGAATAGCACAGCACTTATTAAGGCAGCAGCCGGATATCAGACCGGCTGCTGTTTTTTGTTCAAATACTTCAGGGGCGTGTTGCTTGAAATAATTGCAAATATGATGTATAGTACTCTACAATTTAAGAGATACTGATTAAGTATGGCAGCATAACAAGGAGGTCATAATTATGTGTACAGCAGCAGCTTATAAAACAAAGGATTTCTATTTTGGAAGAACACTCGATTACGAATTTTCATATGGAGATGAGATTGCGGTAACACCGCGAAACTACGTGTTTGATTTCAGGCATGCGGGAAAGCTTGAAAACCATTATGCAATCATTGGAATGGCACATGTGGCAGGTGATTATCCTCTTTACTATGATGCTATAAATGAAAAGGGACTCGGTATGGCAGGACTGAATTTCGTGGGAAATGCAGCGTATGCGGCAGCAGACGAAAACAGCTCATGCGAGAACGGCACATGCAGCATCGCAAAGACAAAGGTGGCACAGTTTGAGTTTATACCGTGGATACTGTCACTATGCGCTACAGTAGCGGAAGCAAAGGAAAAATTAAATCGTATTTTACTGGTAGATACACCATTTAGCAGTCAGCTTCCGGTTGCACAGCTTCACTGGATTATAGCCGACAAAAATGAGTGTATTGTGGTGGAGTCGATGGCAGACGGTATGCATGTTTACGACAATCCGGTAGGTGTGCTCACAAACAATCCGCCATTCCCATATCAGATGGCAGCACTCAATAATTACAGAGGCTTATCCGCAAAGCAGCCTGAAAATACATTTGCACTGGGAGTGGAGCTTAGTGCATACAGCCGCGGAATGGGTGGCTTGGGACTGCCGGGAGATTTATCATCGCAGTCACGCTTTGTACGTGTGGCATTCACAAAGCTAAACTCCAAATCGGATGACAGTGAGAATGCAAGTGTGAGCCAGTTCTTCCACATATTAGGCTCTGTGGACCAGCAGAGAGGCCTGTGCGAGGTGACAGATGGCAAATATGAGATTACGCTCTACACCTCATGCTGCAACTGCGACAAGGGCATCTACTATTACACCACATACGACAACAGCCAGATCACAGCGGTAGATATGAACAGGGAGAATCTTGATGAGAAGCTGCTTATCAGATATCCTGTTATTACGGAGGGAAAGATTTGTTGGCAGAATTAGAGAATCTGTTTGCGCTGCAGGATAAAAATTACAGGGAATTTCATGCGAGGCTTATGCCCAATATTGAAAAAGACCGCATAATAGGAATAAGAGTCCCGGTGCTTAGAAAGTACGCAAAGGAGCTTGCTAGTGGCAGCAGGCTCTTTTTGTCGGTTCAAAATGAAAAGGAAAATGACTGTGACAATGTGGAAAAGTTTCTAAACAGTCTGCCACATTACTACTATGAGGAAAATAACCTGCATATGTTTCTGATTATGCAGATGAAGGATTATGATACGGCATTGGCTTATCTGGAGGCATTCCTGCCATACATAGACAACTGGGCGACCTGCGACAGTGGTGTGCCGGCTGTGTTCAAAAAGAACAAAAATGAGCTTCTTTTGCATGTATATGAGTGGCTTCATTCGGATAAACCCTACACCGTCAGGTATGGCATTGGTACTTTGATGCGCCTATATCTCGATGAGGATTTTGATATAAAATATGCTTTAGATGTGGCAAAAATCCGTTCCGGGGAGTATTATGTAAACATGATGAAGGCGTGGTATATCGCTACGGCACTTGCAAAGCAGTATGATGCAGTGCTGCCGATACTGCAGGAAAGGCTCATGGATAGCTGGAGCCATAACAAGGCGATACAAAAGGCGCGTGAGAGCTATCGCATCACGCCACAGCAGAAGGAGTATCTAAGCACATTAAAGGTTTAATGAAAAGAGACAAAAATTTATGAAAATAAAAAGCTTATTTGAATCAAAATTTATAAAGGTATTTGACCTTCAGTACCGGGAGGGCAGACATTATTATAATGCCACAAGGAGAGATGAAGAAGATCTTGTAGCCACCAAATCCACAGAGGAGTTTAAAAAAATGCTTCCGGATGCAGTGAGCTGCGTGGTGATATGGAATCCGTCAGATGATGACGAGAAATCAGGTCATGAGCCATGTCTGTTAATGAACCGAGAGTTCCGATATCCGTGCGGACAGTTTCTCTTAAGTGTACCGGCAGGGCTTATTGATCCGGAGGATTGCACAGGGGACGGCTTTGACACCGCACCACTCATAAAGACCGCCATGCGTGAGCTTCATGAGGAAACCGGCATTGTCATAACAGAAGAAGATGAGGTTTCTGTAATCAATCCATGTCTTTTCAGTACACCGGGCATGACAGATGAAAGTAACGCCCTTGTAAAGATTGTACTTAACCGCGATAGCCTTAATGGAATGTCGCAGGAGGGCGCAGTGGGAGGAGAGCTCTTTGACGGATTCGACCTTCTGACTAAGGCACAGGCGAAGAAGATACTTGAGGATGGAGTGGACGAGCACGGCATATACTATTCTGTGTATACATGGGCGGCACTCACATATTTCGTGGCAGACTTGTGGAGGTAGATAGACCGCTGCATGATGAGTGTGTGACCGCAACATACACTCTCTAGGAGCTAACGCTACGCGGTTAAGAGGCTGTACGAATTATGCTCGAAGGTTTTCTATGCTCAACGAAACCGGCTTTTATGTGCCGTCCATGGCACATAACGCCTTGCCCCGGCGTCCATGCCGGTGCATTTCTGGTTATCAGGGCATAATTCTACAGACTCTAAACAGCTTCGCTAGTCGCTCTACGAGAGTGTATGTTGCGGTCGCACACTCACCATACAGCGGCATTTAAAATACGGAGGAATAACATGAACGATAAAAAATACTCGCTGCGCCCATATCTGCTTGCGTATAAATGGCATTACGCAATAGGCATTTTTGTGCTCCTTGCAGTAGACCTTGCAAATCTGTACATTCCGCAGTTTATTGGGGAGATAATTGATGGAATCACGGACGGAAGGCTTGATATGGCGGGTGTGGGTGGCATTATATTTAAGATATTGATAACAGGTCTGATAATCATGGCGGGGCGCTTTGGATGGAGATATTTCATCATAGGAGCATCAAGAGGAATAGAATACAGACTGCGTGATGATATGTTTTCGCACATGGAGACACTCTCGGCGCGCTATTACAACAGCCACAAGACAGGAGACCTTATGGCATATTTCACCAATGACCTGCAGGCGGTCAGGATGGGAACCGGAATGGCTGTCATCACCGTGTTTGACGCGGTAATCATGACGGTGATGGTGCTTGTCAAAATGGTAGTATACGTGGATCTTAAGCTGACATTGTTTGCTTTTATTCCACTTATTTTTATAGCAATCGGCTGCTATTTTTATGGAATAGAGTCAAAGAAACGTCAGGTAAAAAGGCAGGATGCTTTCTCATATCTGTCTGACAAGGTGCAGGAGAGTATTGCCGGTATCCGCGTAGTCAAGGCATTTGTGCAGGAGGATGAGGACTTTAAGCAGTTTGAAAACGCTTGCGAGAACAGTAAAGAGAAAAATCTTGCTGTTGTAAAGCTTCGTGCTGTCTTTGGCCCGGCGCTGGATGCCGTAATCGGAATAAGCGTGATAGTGACACTCATCGCAGGCGGCAGGATGGTGCTTGAAGGACAGGTTTCGATAGGCCAGTTCGTCGCATTCAACTCATACATCGATATGCTGGTGTGGCCTATGATTGCGGCAGGCGACTGTATCAACACATTTTCCCAGGCGGCTGCGGCATGGGGCAGAATCCGGACTATTTTCGAAGAGAAGCCTGATATTGTTGATATGGTGCCACCGGAAAATATAATAGAAAATGATGGTGCTTCTGATATATTGCAAATACATGGTGATATACAGCTTAGCCACTTAAGCTTCACATACCCTGATGGCACCAAGCCGGTGCTTTCAGACGTGAGCATACGTGTGAAGCAGGGCGAGATGCTTGGTATCTTAGGACGTACCGGAAGCGGAAAATCATCACTTGCCGACCTTTTGCTTAGAGTCTATGACTGTGAAAACGGCATGATACTTTTGGATGGCCGCCCGATAACAGACTATCCGCTGGCGGTTTTACACCGTGATATCTCATATGTGCCACAGGAGAATTTCCTGTTTTCCGACACACTCGAGGAGAATATAGCATTTGGTCTTGAGGACAGGATTGCCGACAACCCGGCAATTCTTGATGCGGTAAAACAGGCTGCAAAGGACGCGTGTATACACGATAATATCATGGGCTTTCCGGATGAGTACAAGACCATGGTAGGAGAGCGCGGAGTGACACTTTCAGGAGGTCAAAAGCAGCGAAGCTCGATAGCCAGAGCACTTTTAAAGGATTCTGCAATCCTCATACTGGATGATTCGCTTTCTGCTGTCGATACCGATACAGAGGAGCAGATACTTGAAAACCTCATGGAAACCAGACAGGGCAAGACAACCATAGTGATTGCCCACAGGATTTCCACACTGCAGAAGGCTGACCATGTGGCGGTGCTTTCTGACGGAAAACTGACAGAGTATGGCACTCCTGAAGAGCTGCTTGAGCTTGGAGGTTTTTACGCTGATATCAGCCATAAGCAGCAGCTTGAGAGTGAGCTTGGCAGTTAAAGTGATTGAAGATGAATAGTTACAAAATAACAGAGAAGATTATAGTATGAATTCGAGTAAAAATATAAATAAAAACGAAATGAATAAAAAAAGCTCCACAATGCGTCTTATAGCCTACATGAAGCCGTATGCCCACTGGGTGATTTTTGCCCTTCTGCTGGTGCTGGGACTGACATCCTTTGACCTTTACAGGCCGATGCTGGTGGGAGATGCAATTGATACTTTTGGAGCAAATGGGGATTATGATGTAATAATTGCTACAGCTATCAAATATGCGGTGGTACTTGCCCTAAGCTTTGCATTCAACATAGCTCAGACATGGATACTGCAGAAAACAGGCCAGAATATCATTCTTCAGATGAGAAAAGACCTCTACAGACACATACAGTCGCTTGGCAGCAGATATTTTGACATCACACCGGTCGGAAAGCTTGTCACACGTGTGACAAATGATGTCGAAGCGCTCAATGAGATGTATTCGGGCATTTTGGTACAGCTTTTTAGAAATATTGTAAAAATAGTGGGACTTGCAGGCGTTATGCTTATGCTTGATGTGAGGCTTGCAGCGATATCATTTGTGCTGATGCCGCTTGTAATTGGGCTTACGGTGCTGTGCCAGAAAATTGCCAGAAATATTTACAGGCTTTACCGTACGCGCCTGACGGACATTAATACATTTTTGTCCGAGCATCTTTCGGGAATGAAAATCATACAGATATTTGGCAGACAGGAGCGCAAGTTTGAGGAATTTCATGATAAAAATACAAAGCTCTACAAGGCTTTTTACAGGGAGATGCTCATGTATGCGGTATTCCGTCCACTTATCTATATTCTGAGCATTTTGTCACTTATGATAGTGTTGTGGTTCGGAAGCAGAAATGTGTTTGATGAGATTATTTCGGTTGGTACTTTGTATATTTTCTCGAATTATATCAGGTCATTTTTCGACCCGATACAGGAGCTTGCAGAGCAGTTTTCGACACTGCAGTCATCAATTGCATCAGCCGAGAAGATATTTACGGTTATGGATGAGGACGAATTTATTCCTGAGGTCGAAAATCCAAAGCAGCCGGATAAAATCATCGGAAAAATTGAATTTGACCATGTCTGGTTTGCTTATGACGGCGAAAACTATGTGCTTAAGGATGTCTCATTTGTCATTAATCCGGGTGAGAAGGTGGCCTTTGTCGGCGCAACCGGAGCAGGAAAATCATCCATTTTAAATCTTATAGGCAGGTATTATGATATACAAAAGGGACATATCTACGTTGATGGCATTGATATCAGACAGCTTAGCAAAAAGCAGCTTCGCAGTGCAATCGGTCAGATGCAGCAGGATGTGTTCATATTCGAGGGGGATGTGGCGTACAATATTCGATTAAATGACAATGACATTACGGATGAGCAGGTCAAAGAAGCAGCAGAATATGTAAACGCCTCACACTTTATCGAAAAGCTCCCACAGGGCTATCACGAGCCGGTCACGGAGCGTGGTGCGACCTTCTCGGCAGGAGAGCGTCAGCTATTGTCCTTTGCAAGGACGCTCGCCCACAATCCGAGCATACTGGTCATGGACGAGGCAACCGCCAACATAGATACAGAGACAGAAATTCTCATACAGGAGGCGCTTGAAAAGCTCATGGATGGCAGAACAACAATCATGGTTGCGCACCGTCTGTCCACTATCCAGCATGCCGACTGCATCATGGTCATGCACAAGGGACGCATATGTGAGCGCGGTACGCACAGGGAGCTTCTGGAACAGGATGGCATATACAGGAAGCTGTATGAGCTGCAGATATCGTAGGGATAATTTATAATATTAGTTGTATTTTGATGAAGGCAGGGGAAGGTTGGAGTTATAGAAAGGTGACTTGGGATGGTATGGAAAATAAACAATAACTGTCAGATTTTCATAGAAAAAACGGACTCCATAGCAGGCCAGCAGAAGGAGATAATTCCACATGTGTCTGCCTATTATGTGGATAAATACACAACTATTTCAGAAAAAGGTGTAAAAACAGGCAGCAACAGGCTGTGTGGCGCAGCAAATCAGGAGCTTTTGGCGGGATACATGCTCTACAAATATCTGGGGATATCATCGGATGAACAGCTTGTCAGAAATGAGCATGGTAAGCCGGAAATAGCAGCAGGATATAAGAATGAGAGCGCTGCTTTTTTTAATCTGGCACACAGCGGCCCATACGTGGTGCTTGCAATATCAGACAGACCTGTTGGCGTGGACATAGAGCAGAAAAAACGCATGAGCTACAAAGTGGCAAAGCGTATAATGCGAAAGGAGCAGCTTGACAGACTCGATGGCTTTGAGAATGAATCTGAGGCATTTCAGATTGAGCTTACAAAATACTGGACGCAGTATGAGGCGATAATGAAGCTTGTCGGTACAGGCTTTTCAGGGGAGCTGGATGATGAGACGATGGAGGCTTATGAAAAAAGTGTAGTGTTTCGTAAGCTTGAGGATTATGTAATTGCGGTGGTGACAGAGTAGGAAATTGAAAAAATTCTTGTTTTTTGTAAGCATATAAGCATGGATTGCGTCTATATAAGTGAAGGAAGCCATTTATGGAATCATAATGATGTAGTTATATATTTAAGGGGGATTTGCCATGAAGAAAATTCAATTGTTTTTAAAATATTTAATTTTACTGTTATTTTTAATAGCATGGATTATTATAATGTTTTTCACTGATTGTATGAATTCGCAGTCGTTTAAGCTATATTGCATGTTTGTAGTGGGGTGTGGATGTGTATACTCAATCTGGGAGAAGAACTATGTACCGGATGCAAGGTCATATATTGCAGAAAAAGCATTAGTATTGATACTTATAGTAGCTGCCTTCATCAGATTATTGTGTTTTTCTAATAAATTTTAATGAGAATAATGTCAATATAGGTGATGCATACGAAACTAAAATCACGATACCTAAAGATTGTAAAAAAGTTCGTTAAATTTTTTTCAAGCCTCCCGTCGCTCTAACCAGCATATTCAAGAGGTGAAGAGTTTAATACACCGTCGTCAATAGCATTATTTCTTTTACACACAATCTAAATACAAAAATGTCGAATTCGCTTATATCACAAATCCGACATTTTTCTTTTATTATTTTGGAGAATCATCTAACAGTGTCAGATCATACACTCCGGACTTATTTTTAGTTTACTGATTACAAAATCTTTTCTAAATAGTTCTTATCATATTACCAGAATCCAGTTTCACTATTTTCTATAATAATCATATGTTTATTTTGTATTTTGCTAACATCTCCAAATTGGTCTTTTTGCATTTTTCAGCTTCTTCAAGTGCAGCTTTCAATAATTCAGGGTTATTATATACCCTATCCCTTGGAGTCGTATATGATTCTTCGATACACTGCTTTATAAATTCTCTTTCGCTCTCTTTCTCTTTTTGCAAGCATTCCATAAAATCATCATGATTATTTGTGAGTATTAAGACCAGTGAATCGTCAATAAATTTATCACACATTCTAAGAACATTTATTGTATATTCCTTCGCATATTTCACATAAGATGTTAAATCTGTCACCTCAGCAAACACTGGAAGAACTAATTCCTTTGTTATTTCAGCAGACTTCTCTACTACCTCAATCATGTTTTGTTCATTGTACTCAAACCCCATTCCATATTCATAGGTCGGTGAGAACATTTGAAGTTGAAGTCCGGTATAATCAAACGCCCATTTAAAGAGTTTGTCCTTGGTGCAGCCATGTGTCCAATCAGCACGTTTAGAAAAATATACCGACATAATACCTGCAGTAATGGTAAAACCTTTATTGCCTTTGAGCCATGCCGGAACCTTTTTTAATCCAATAAAATAGATCAGCTCCTGATTTACCACCTTCACAAATCTTTGCAATTTAGAGCACCATTGATATCCTTGTTCTGTTAGAAATTTACAATATACATCCTTAAAAGCTTTGTTAAGCGTCATAATTGTTCCTTTCAATTATCCAAAAATCAATTTATATGCAAGTGCAAAGCTTGCAGCATCGTCAGTAACTCCAATTCCGCCACTAAGGAAATCCTCAACCACAGGGATTTGAATACATATAACAATAATAATTTTCAACAAGTGGCTTCAGTTAATACATTATGCAAAAGTGTCCTTAATGTCAAGAACACAGTTATAAAAAATAGTAATCTTTACTCGGATAAGAATGGAGTTAAACATATTCGTATCCAAGCAAGACCTGATAAATGGCACGAGAACGACTGCTCATTCCGCCATAAATCATGCCCTGTTTATGATAAACATTCCAGCAGACCAACTATCTGGAGAGGTCTGGACCGGGTTGGAATCCTATCTTCCAAGAAGCACCACATCATTAGCATTAATACTTATAGTAGCTGCCTTCATCAGATTATTATGTTTTTAATAAAGAAAGTCAAAATACGTAACAGACTTTTCTGTTGCGTATTTTATTGTTGCTTTTTTTTACTCATATATGTTAGAATATAATCTAAGTGAAGGAAGCTATTTATGGAATCATAATGTTGTAGTTATATATTTAGGGGGGATTTGCCATGAAGAAAATTCAATTATTTTTAAAATATTTAATTTTACTGTTATTTTTAATAGTATGGATTATTATAATGTTTTTCACTGATTGTATGAATTCGCAGGCGTTTAAGGTATATTGCATGTTTGCAGTGGGGTGTGGATGTGCATACTCAATCTGGCAGAAAACCTATGTACCGGATGCAAGGTCATATATTGCAGAAAAAGCATTAGCATTAATACTTATAGTAGCTGCTTTCATCAGATTATTATGTTTTTAAAAAATAAGGTCAAAATACGTAACAGACTTTTCTGTTGCGTATTTTTTTGTTGTTTTTTTATCCACATATGTTAGAATATAATCAAAGCAGTTTTTCTATAGCAACCTGTGCGGTCGTTGGCACATTAATTACAGATATGACTATATGCTCTGTAAATGTGTGAGGCATAATAAGATGTCGTCCGGCGATAAGGGCGTGCAGGGTCTTCAATACCTTAATTTTTTTTCATATTCCCTGAAATTCTTGCTTTTAAATGTTTCATTATTTTATTTAAAGCAGGATAAGAGGGCTTTTACTACACAGATATTTCCTGCTTTAGTGTTTTCAAATGAAGGAGGATTTTATATGAGTGGTAACAGAGAGTACAAAAGTGATATTTTCAGTATGCTGATGCAGGATAAGGAAAGAGCCTTACAGCTGTATAACACAATGAATGGGTCTAGCTATGACAATCCGGAGGATGTTGAGATAGTGATTCACGATGGCGGCATTTCACTTTCGGTCAGAAATGATGCATCGTTTATCGTGGATGCGAGATTGAGCATATATGAGCATCAGTCCACAGTTTGTCCTAATATGCCGGTGAGAAGTCTTATTTATTTCAGCGTGATATTATCAGATATGCTCAGTGACAAGAAAAAAGGAACAAAAAAGGGCAAGAATATCTATGGCAGAAGACTGGTAAAGATACCGACACCGCATTTTGTGGTATTTTACAATGGTGAGGAGGAACAGCCGGAGGTTCAGGAGCTTAAGCTGTCCGATGCGTTTGAGAAGCCGACCGACGAGCCGAATCTTGAGCTTAAATGTAAGGTGTACAATATTAACGACGGAAAGAACAAGGCTATTATGGAGTCCTGTGGCTGGCTGAATGATTATATGACATTTGTAAATAAGGTCAGAGAGTATCATGCAGACGGGGCATTTGATGATCTTGCTATAGATATTGAGAAGGCTATAGACTATTGTATTGACAATGATATTCTGAAGGAGTTTCTAAAGACTTACAGAAGTGAGGTGACGAAGAGTATGCAGTTAAATTACGAATTTGACAGGCAACTTGAGCTTGAAAGAGCTGATGCTATCGAGGAAGGCTTAGAACAAGGAATAAAGCAAGGCTTAGAACAGGGCTTAGAACAAGGCTTAGAACAAGGCTTAGAACAAGGAATAGAATTGATTAACCAGCTAAATCAGATTTTATTGTCCGAAGGCAAATATGATGAATTGCAGAAAGCTTCAAATGATAAGGAGTATCAAAAAAAGCTTCTTGCAGAGTATGGACTTCTCAATGAGAAGCAAGGTGAATAAATGAGACAAAAAGAACTCGAAAAATGGTTAAAGATAGTAATAATAGCGGTAGCACTTTGCGGATTAGTGGTCTGTGCGGTTGCCATACCATGGATAGGGCATGTGTTTATTGCGTCTGATCCGCAGGTTTCTGGTATGTATATACCATGGCTTGTTATGTTTATCATCAGTGCAATTCCGTGCTATGTTATATTGTATCTGGGCTGGAGAGTAGCCGTAAATATCGGAAAAGACAGGTCGTTTTCCATGGAGAATGCGAGGCATATAAAGCTGGCATCGAAAATAATTCTGTTTGATGCATTGTATTTTTTTGTTGTGAATATCTGTATGTGGAGGATATATGTGAATCATCCGGGGGTGATACTGGCGCTTGTGTTCATAGTGTTTGCCTGCGTCGTGGCATCGGTCGTGGCGGCAGTTTTGTCACATCTTGTGGTAAAGGCTGCAGATCTGCAGGAGCAGAGTGATTTGACAATATAGCGTGTGCGCTACAGTTTTATTTGAGCGGGAGAGATACATGGAAGGCGAAATTATTTTTAACATAGACGTAATGCTTGCAAAGAGAAAGATGAGCGTTACGGAGCTGTCGCAGCGTGTGGGAATCACCATGGCAAATATATCAATTTTAAAAAACGGCAAGGCAAAAGCAATCAAGGTTTCCACGCTTGCAAAGCTTTGCGAAGCACTTGACTGCCAGCCGGGAGATTTGCTGGAATATAGAGATTGCTCTTGCGATAATGGAGAAAATATAGTATCATAAGTGATTGGCGTGCGCCACATTGGGCGTACAAACAGCAACGTATTATGGGAGGCAATTGACAGATGAATAATTATGATGTGATAATCATTGGAGCAGGACCGGGAGGTATCTTCGGAGCATATGAGCTTATCGAGAAGAATCCTGACTGCAAAATAGCGGTTTTTGAGGCTGGGCATGAGCTGGCTAAGAGAAAATGTCCTATCGATGGAAAGAAAATAAAGAGCTGTATTTCCTGCAAGAGCTGTTCTATTATGAGCGGTTTTGGCGGGGCAGGTGCTTTTTCAGACGGAAAATACAATATCACAAATGATTTTGGTGGTACCTTGTACGAGCATATCGGCAAGCAGCCGGCCATTGATCTGATGGAATATGTTGACGAGATTAATATGAAGTACGGCGGTGAGGGCACAAAACTTTATTCTACAGCCGGCACGAAGCTTAAAAAGGTCTGCATGCAGAATAAGCTCAAGCTTTTGGATGCATCGGTCAGACATCTCGGAACTGATATAAACTATGTTGTTCTGGAAAATATGTATGCACATCTGAAGGATAAGGTGGATTTTTATTTCGATACACCTGTTGAGTCGGTAGAGGTGCTGTATGATGAGAATACGGCAGGTGTTGATGCTTGCAGTTTACAAGAGGCTCACACAGACAATGTATCCGGATATGCAGTAAAAACAGCGGATAGCACATATGAGAGCAGATACTGTATCATCTCAGTTGGAAGAAGCGGAAGCAAGTGGATGGAGAAGGTATGCAATGACCTTGATATCCCGACCAAGTCAAACCGTGTGGATATCGGTGTGCGTGTTGAGCTTCCGGCCCTGATTTTCTCACATCTGACAGATGAGCTGTATGAGAGCAAGATTGTATACAGGACACAGCTTTTTGAGGATAATGTGCGTACCTTCTGCATGAATCCGCATGGCATCGTGGTAAATGAAAATACAAACGGCATCGTAACAGTAAACGGACACAGCTACGAGGGAGCAGACAAGCAGACTGAAAACACGAACTTTGCTCTTCTTGTTGCGAAGCATTTTTCAGAGCCATTCAAGGATAGCAACGGATATGGTGAGAGCATCGCGCGCCTTTCAAATATGCTTGGTGGCGGTGTAATTGTACAGCGCTTTGGTGATCTTGTGAGAGGGCGTCGAAGCAATGAGAAGCGTATTGAGGAAGGACTCGTTACTCCTACACTTTCAGCTACACCGGGAGACTTAAGCCTTGTGCTTCCAAAGCGAATCCTGGACGGAATCATTGAGATGATTTACGCGCTCGACAAGATAGCTCCGGGAACCGCAAATGATGATACTCTGCTTTACGGTGTAGAGGTCAAGTTCTACAACATGGAGGTGGAGCTTAACGATAAGCTTGAGAGCAAATATAAGGGACTTTACATCATCGGAGACGGAAGCGGTGTGACACATTCACTTTCACATGCGTCGGCAAGCGGCGTGTATGTTGCGCGTGAGATTGAGGCAGAGAGATAGTCGCTGTTAAAGAGGTAATATATATAAGCAATGATTGAGGATATATAGATTTAAAATGATATGTTAGAACATAATATTTCTGTAATTGGGAAATATTATCATTATGAACTATTGAAATGCTACATTAGTTAGATTAAACTAACTGTGTAGCATTTTTCTTTGTTATAAATAGTTGTATGTAAAATTGAATCAGAAAAACAACATAAGGAGGTTCATAATGAATTATTTAGAAATCGAAAAGGTAGTGGGCAGAGAAATACTTGATTCCAGAGGAAATCCTACAGTTGAGGCAGAGGTTTATCTGGGTGACGGAACTGTTGCAAGAGGCACAGCACCATCAGGAGCTTCTACAGGAGAGTTCGAGGCACTTGAGCTTCGTGACGGAGACAAGAGCAGATATCTGGGCAAGGGTGTTACCGGGGCAGTAGAAAATATAAATACTGTAATCAACGACACATTGACAGGTATGGACGCAAGTGATATCTATGCAATAGATGCGGCTATGATAGAGGCAGATGGCACAAAGGACAAGTCTAAGCTTGGAGCTAATGCCATTCTTGCTGTCTCAATTGCGTGTGCTAAAGCTGCAGCCGTCTCACTTGATATTCCACTCTATAGATTTTTAGGCGGCATATCGGGAAACAGACTTCCTGTACCTATGATGAATATTGTAAACGGTGGCTGTCATGCACTCTCATCAGGTCTTGACGTGCAGGAGTTTATGATTATGCCGGTAGGTGCGCCTTCCTTCAAGGAGTGTCTCAGATGGTGTGCGGAGGTATTTCATGCACTTGCAGCCATATTAAAGGAGCGCGGTCTTGCCACGTCAGTCGGTGACGAGGGTGGATTTGCACCGGCACTCAAATCTGACGAGGAGGCTATCGAGACAATTCTTGAAGCTGTAAAGAAGGCAGGCTATGAGCCGGGCAAGGATTTCAAGATTGCCATGGATGCCGCATCATCAGAGTGGAAGAGTGAAAAGGGCAAGGGCTTTTACAAGCTGCCAAAGGCCGGCACAGAGTACAACTCAGAGGAGCTTATAGAGCACTGGGCAAAGCTTTGTGATAAATATCCTATTATATCAATCGAGGATGGTCTTGATGAGGAGGACTGGGAAGGCTGGCAGAAGCTTACAGCGCGTCTGGGCGATAGGGTACAGCTTGTGGGAGATGACCTGTTCGTAACAAACACTGAGAGACTTGCAAAGGGAATAAGCCTTGGAGCAGGAAATGCAATCCTGATTAAATTAAACCAGATCGGTTCGGTATCAGAGACTCTTGAGGCTATCAAGATGGCACACAAGGCAGGCTATACAGCAATCAGCTCACACCGCTCAGGTGAGACTGCCGACACAACAATTGCAGACCTTGCGGTGGCACTCAACACATGCCAGATAAAGACAGGTGCACCTTCGCGTTCAGAGCGTGTTGCAAAGTATAACCAGCTTTTAAGAATTGAAGAGGAGCTGGGAAAGAGCGCAGTTTATCCGGGAATAAAAGCGTTTAATGTGCAGCAGTAGTTTATATAAAACTGTATGATAGCATTAAGTCATTATCCATTGGAGTGTCTTTAGGAGAAAATAAGATAAGTATAGTCGCAGATATCATAATATGGTATCTGCGATTTTTTGTTTTTTTATCAGTAATTCTAAATATCGTCCAAACATCTCATTTTAGCACATCAATTGTAGCCCTTAATTGTAGCAATTAAAAACGATTTATCGTAACACGATAAAAAAATATTGCAAAACTAAAAACAGTGTAGTACAATTAGCTTGCCGGTAAGTAAAAAATATGAGAAAATAACTACATAGATAGTAAGGAGGTAGCTATGGACAATAATAATATCGGGGGCATGAATCCCCAACAGTTTTCACAGAACACGCCACAGACTTCACAGCCACATATGGGGATGTCGGGTATTGAACTGCAGAAGATGCAGCAGGAGGTGGAGCAAAGACGGCGTGAGCAAAGCAGGAGAAACGCGGATTTTTTTGGCAGGCTATGTATACCTACGATAATATATGCGCTGCTGTACACCATTTTCCTGTATGAGAATACAGGTGGAATACTTGTTACGTTGTTTGCAATCGTCACAGGAGTATACAGCCTGTATTGTATGAAGATACTTCATATAGAGGCAAAGCCACTCACTATATGGTACAGTGTGATGATGATACTCACAGGCTTATCATCAGGCTTGACCGGCAATAAAATTATACAAGGATTTAATTTTTGCTGGATACTTGTGTTTCTTGTTTTTATGCTGCTTCACAATTTCTGTAATGACAGACAGTGGGGGCTCATAAAGTATATCACTGCGGCATTTCAGGCGGTGTTTGGAGCTATTGGGTGTATAGCTGAGCCGTTTATGGATATTGCCGACTATATGAGAAATGAGCGCATGGATAGTGACAATATGGGCAGTGAAAGTGTGGTCGGTGACAGTGCAAATACAACTGCCGGAGAGCGGCATGTGAAAAAACACAGAATGCTTTATGTGTTTATCGGAATAGCAATTGCCTTTCCTCTGGTTGTGCTGATAGTTGTGCTGCTGTGCTCTGCGGATGCGGTTTTTGCCTCAGTAATAAAGAAAATATTTGCTGATATCAATTTCTTTACAGTGAGCAAGGTGGTATTACTTTTTGTATTTGCGCTTTTATCATCGTACTGTGGTATAAAGTATCTGAGCAAGAAGCGTATATCGGATGCACCGGTTGAGACTCCGGCATTCCCGGCTGCAATTGGTATCACTGTAGCTGCAACTATATCAGTGGTATATGTATTTTTCTGTTTTATACAGATTGTGTATCTGTTCGGGGGACTTATGCAGCTTCCAAGTGGCTATACCTACGCCAGGTATGCGAGAGAAGGCTTTTTCCAGCTGCTTTTCGTATGTATACTGAATGTGATTATCGTATTGCTCGGAAGTGGACTGTTCAGAAAAAATAAAATATTAAATGCATTTTTAATTTTAATAACACTGTGCACATATATCATGATTGCATCAAGTGCATATCGTATGGGGCTGTATGTGTCAGAGTACGGGCTGACAGCCACCAGACTTTGTGTGTTCTGGGCACTTGGAGTGATAGCACTGTTTATGCTCGGGGTGATTTTATCTATATGTAAGCCTGCTTTTTCGCTGTTTCGGTACGGAATAATAGTAATCGGGATATGTTATCTTGTGCTTGCATTTGCAAGGCCGGATTATCTGGTTGCAAGGTACAATACAGCATGTATGGAGGATACAGACTACAAATATCTGATGTCACTTTCCACGGATGCATCCCCGGTGCTTGCGGCAGATGCAGACTTTATGGAAAATAAGGGTATGGTCACCATGTATGCAAGACAGCTGGCAGGTGAGACAAATGACAGCTTAAGACAGTTCAATGTATCTCATATAAAGGCTGCACATTTATTCAGAGATAGCATAAATGAGGTAAAGAGCTCACAGCTTATCCTTTTATATGTATATTCGCCTTACGATTCAGGCAGCTATAACAACAATGATACCGGTCTTGATGGCGTGGACAGCATACAGATGGGCTATCATGTGTTAAAGGATACAGAAGATAAAGACACAGCCTATTATGATTACGACAGTTATAGCATGGATGACACAAGAGTGGCGGCACCAGTCTTTTTCAAATGGGTAGATGCAGTCGAGGTGAAGAAGATTTCCGACAGTGAGCGTATCTTCCTTGCAAAGATTCCAAGAAAGGCATTAAAAGGTAAAGATGGAGTGAATATTGAATACAGATTTAATAAAAATGGAGATGTTATATATTCATCCCAGTACAATGTGATTCTTGACAAGAAAAAAGGACTCAACGAGGTGGAGATGTCATACTATGCCGGAACAGATGGCGTGGATGAGCCTGAGTACAATATTTATGGGAAGTAATAGTTTAAATTGTATATATATAAAGTTGATATGGTGAAGTTGATTAAAAACTGCTATACTTAACATGTAGTATAGGTTGTTAAATTATTTCATTAAGGTAGGAAAATTCATGGGAAGATTTTTAAATCCGGGAAATAAAGCTTTTCAAAAGACATTGAAATCGGAAATATATGTGGATAAAACTATGCTTTTGGCATACACCAATAAGGTTATAGGTTCTGATATGGCATGCATATGCAATAGCAGACCGAGGCGCTTTGGAAAGTCCATCACGGCGAATATGCTTGCTGCTTATTATAGCAGAGGATGTGATTCCTTTGATATGTTTTCCACTCTAAAGGTAGGCAGGCTTGATTCCTTTGAGACAAACCTTAATAAATATGATGTTATTCATATTGATGTCCAGTGGTGCATGATGGATGCGGGTGAAGTGCAAAACACCGTGAAATACATCAATAACGGTATTCTTGATGAGCTTATAATAGCATATGGTGATGTGATACCGGACACTGTTAAAACAGCCTATGGAGCCATGTCTTATATAAACGCAGCCACAGGAAATACCTTTGTTATCATAATAGATGAGTGGGATGTGTTGATAAGAGATGAGGCTAATAATAAGGAACTGCAGGAGGGATATATTAATTTCCTCAGAGGAATGTTTAAAGGGACAGAGCCGACAAAGTATATTGCGTTAGCTTATCTTACCGGCATACTTCCTATTAAAAAGCTAAAAACCCAGTCAGCACTTAACAATTTTGAAGAGTTCACAATGCTTGATGCAGGAGCGCTAGCATCATATATTGGCTTTACAGATGATGAGGTTAAGCAGTTATGCAAAAAGTATGACAGGGATTATGAAGCAGTAAAAAACTGGTATGATGGCTATATGCTTTCGGGTAAACATGTGTATAATCCAAAAGCGGTAGTGAGCGTGATGATGAGAGGCAGCTTCCAAAGCTATTGGTCACAGACCGGCACATATGAATCTCTGATTCCGCTTATTGACATGGATTTTGATGGATTAAGAGCCGCTATTATTTCAATGATTTCCGGAAATGAGATAAAAGTCAGAACAACGACGTTTCAGAATGATATGGTATCATTTAAAAACAAAGATGATGTGCTGACATTGCTTATACATCTTGGATATCTGGCTTTTAATCAGAAAAATCAGATGGCATATATTCCGAATGAAGAGCTTCGCAATGAGCTTATGGATGCGGTTGAGGAAAACAAATGGGATGAAATCCTACAGTTTGAGAGACAGTCAATAGATTTGTTTAATGCAACAATAAACAAAGATGTAAATACTGTGGCGGCAAAAATTGAGCAGATTCATATGGAGTATACCTCGGTGATTCAATATAATGACGAGAACTCCCTTAGCAGTGTGTTGACCATTGCTTATCTTGGAACAATGAACTATTATTTTAAGCCGGTCAGGGAGTTACCGACAGGGCGTGGCTTTGCTGATTTTGTTTATATTCCGAAGCCTGAGTATATAAATGATTATCCGGCGCTTGTTGTGGAGCTGAAATGGAATAAGAATGCAGATACCGCCATGCAGCAGATTCGTGAGAGACAATATCCGAATTCATTATTGCAATATACGGGAAACATCCTGCTTGTGGCAATCAACTATGATGAAAAAACAAAAGAGCATGTATGTAAAATTGAGGAATATGCTAAAATACAGAATTAATGATTGAGATATACAAATACAAAAACAAATACAAAAACGGACATGGCAGTTTTGCATGTCCGTTTTTGCTTTTGTATAATAAGTATCGGATATTATGAACCGGGTAGGTTTACAAAAAGCAGAGTAAAATTTAATCAAGCTTTAATATTAATCCTAATATACGCTTTACAGAGGCCTCCATCTCACTACGAGAGATGGCACCATTATCATAAGCCTTCTTTACACGATCAGGATATCCATTTCCCATCTTAAGATCATTTCCGGCTTTTGTCTCCTTGTAATGCTCGCCACAGGTCCACCAGTCGGTTGTGACCATTCCTTCATAGCCCCACTCATCACGCAGTATTCCTGTCAAAAGGTCTTCACATTCAGAGGCTCGATAGCCGTTTATCATATTGTAAGAGGACATAATAGCCCATGGATTTTCATTTTTTACAATCATTTCAAAGGCCTTCAGATAGATTTCTCTGGCAGCTCTTTCTGAAACGCGTGAATCACTGTTTTTGCGGTTTGTTTCCTTATTGTTTAAGGCAAAGTGCTTGAGTGTGGCACCGACATTGTTTGACTGGATTCCGCGTACCATGGCACCTGCGAGCTTTCCTGTGACAAATGGATCCTCTGAGTAGTACTCAAAGTTACGTCCACAGAGAGGACTTCTGTGAATACAAATGGCAGGTGTGAGCCACAGGGCAAGATTATTTTCTTTTAATTCTTCACCGCCCGCGCGTCCTACTGCCTCTAAAACATTCGGGTTCCATGTGCATGCGAGCAGTGTGGAGCATGGAAATGCAGTGGTATATATACCGACCTCAGGCGCTATACGCACTCCGGCAGGACCGTCTGCTGTCATGGCAGAAGGAATACCGTATTCAGGCATATTTCCGATACCGAAGGTATTTGCAACACCGGTATTTGGCTGTCCGCCGAGCAGATGAATGAGATCATCGATGGAAAGCTCTGATACAAATTCATCAAGCGTGATACGTCCTTCCACAACATCCATGATGTCGTGACTGCCGTTTTTAGCCATGCCATCGGCAAAACGGAAGTATGGAATGGCTCTCTGACCGGGACCGACACCCTCGGTCAGGGCAGGGTCAATATTGCCAATAGCTGAGTAGTCGGTGTCAACAGGCTCACTTTGAGGCAGAGCTTCATAGCTTCCGTCAGCGAGCATTCTCTTTGGCAGACTTGTAGGAACCAACTTTGCTGAAAGCTGCTCGGTAATTACATCATGATTTAATATATATGAGTAATCTGCTTTTGTCACATCACGGACGCTCGTTCCAATGTATATATCATATGAACCTGCCTCAAGCACATATGCAGATTTTTTAATCTTTCCAAGGTCATCATATGATGCCATATCGTTTATTTCCCATGTGAGGGTTATAAGCTGTGATTCACCCGGCTGCAGTTCTCTTGTCTTTTCAAAGGCTACGAGCTCCTTTGCAGGCTTGCCAAGCTTTCCCTGTGGTTTTGCAATGTATACCTGAACAACCTCTTTTCCTGAGAATTTGCCTGTATTTGTCACACGGACTCTTGCGTAGAGTTTACCGGCTTCAATGTCAATATCTGCATCGGTTAATCTGGCTGTAGTAGTACATGACGTACAGTTGGAATTCACGATACCGGCAGAAACAGTCTCCACATCAAATGTGGTGTATGAGAGTCCATAGCCAAATGGGTATACAACCTTCTCGGCAGCTCCCGGAATTGTCTCGAAATAGCGGTATCCGACATATATATCATCGGTATAGTCCACATAGTTTCTTGACTCGTGGAAATTGTAAGTAGACGGATAGTCGTCGAGCGATTTGGCAAATGTATCGACAGTTTTTCCGGAAGGATTGCCATCTCCTACTAAAAGCTCAGCGGCAGCGAGTCCTCCTTCCATGCCACCCTGTAAGGCAAGCAGTGCTGACTGAATCTGATCATCATAAGCAAACCATGATGTATCAACCATTCCACCGACATTTAAAATCACGATTACATTTTTGAAACCGGCTTTTACAGTGTCAACCATCTCCTTTTCTTTTACGGAAAGACAGAAATCACCATCCTTAAAAAGCTCTGCCGACTTCTCCGTCATCTCGCGTTCGTAGTCCCAGAGAGCCTTGTTGTTTGGGTCAATAACACTCTTTCTGTCCCAGCCTTCTCCGGAGTAGCGGCAGATTGAGATGATAGCAGTGTCGGTATATGCCTTTGCCTTGTTTAAAAGCTCAACCGGCACATCCGGCTCTATAGTCATGCCGGGTACCGCACCGGCTGCATACTGCTTTTTAATGTCGTTGCGGTAGTAATCGCACAGCTCCTCAAATACGCCTATTTTATCTTTTTTAAGCTTAAGTCCCTCGTAGAGGCTGCGGATATATGCAACAGTTACATCACCGCTTCCGCCACCGCCCTTTACATAGTCGAAGGTGCCTTTTCCGAAAAGGGCTACCTTAGAACCCGCTGCAAGAGGGAGTACGTTGTTTTCGTTTTTGAGAAGCACCATGCCTTCCTTGGCAGCTTCCTTTGAAAGCTCGATGTGAGCCTTGCTTCCTGTAACTCTTTCACCATTTGCCCCAAGTGGAAGATTAGGAGTGAATTTGATTCGTGACCATTTGTTCATAGCAGATACCTCGTATTATAAAGTAGTAGTTTTTATAGACCCTCTCCAAGGTCTTCATAACTATTAAGGTCATAGTCTATTCTTTACCTCTTCTGCAGGTTCGACTATGATATATAAGATGCTGTGGATTGGTTTCAATCACCTACCACTTGATGGTTTTAGGAAGGCTCCAACCACAGTCTCTTTGTTCATTTGTTAATCAGTTAGATACCGCATGACGGTTTATTTAGAACGAGGTTACAATCGCAAGGAGCACCCTGTGGTTCTAAAACAGCATTAATACATTTCAAAGGAGATTATTATGATTTATGTAGGAATTGATGTCGCTAAGGATAAGCATGATTGCTTTATCACCAACTCTGATGGAGAAGTGTTGTTTAAACCATTTACCATTACTAACAACCTAGATGGTTTCAATGAACTTTATCAAAAAATTGAATCTGTTACGGAAGATGCAACAAAAGTAAAAGTAGGACTGGAAGCCACTGGACACTATAGTTACAATCTTCTCGGATATCTCATTGATAAAGGTTTGGCCGCCTATGTTATCAATCCGTTACATACCAATCTGTACAGAAAAAGTCTAAGCCTTAGACAGACGAAAACGGATAAAGTAGATGCCCGCACGATTGCTTCCATGCTCATGTCTGATGTGAACTTAAAGTCCTACTCAGACATATCTTACCATAACGAAGAGCTAAAGTCATTAACTCGTTATCGTTTTGATAAAGTAAAAGAACGTGCCAAGCTAAAGTCTTCCGTCTCAAGACTTGTCTGTATCTTATTCCCTGAATTAGAAAAGCTTGTGCCAACACTTCATATGGCATCTGTTTATTCAATGCTTTCTGAATTTCCCGGTGCTAAGCACGTAGCCAGCGCACATCTTACCAGACTTACAAATCTTCTTTCGGAAGCTTCAAAAGGTCGATATAGTAAAGATACTGCCATTACTTTCAGAGAAGCTGCAAGGGCTTCTATTGGCTCAAATATGCCAGCTAAATCACTTGAACTAAAACACACCATCAAGTTGATTCAGGAACTTGATTCCGAGATTGATGAAATCGAAAATGAAATCAAAGTCATCATGGATGAAATCAACTCACCGATTCTTAGTATTCCTGGAATTAATTATCGCATGGGTGCTATGATCATTGCCGAGATTGGTGACTTCAGTCGTTTTGATTCTCCTGATAAAATCTTAGCTTATGCTGGATTCTCACCATCAACATATCAATCCGGACAACTGGATGGTGCTTACGCACATATGGAAAAACGTGGTTCCAGATACCTGCGATACGCTTTGTACAATGCCGCCAAGTATGTCTGCCACTGGGATCCAACATTTGCAGGGTATCTTGCCAAGAAACGAGCTGAAGGCAAGCACTATAACGTTGCCATATCACATGCTGTAAAAAAGCTGGTTCGAGTGATTTATCATCTTGAAAAAACAAAGCAACAATACATCAAAGTAGCTTAATCAATTTTAATTCGATACTCCTTTTTGAGCACCTGTCACGATGCTCTTTTTGTCATGCAGTTTTCAAGGTTCATGGAACTCTAACTGAGTTCAAAATATATCTAAAATACATTTCTGTATTTTATTCAAAAAATATCATTTTAAGGCTTGACTTTTAATAGTTAGTCTTCCTTATATTGTGTTTATAGAGTTAATTTTGTGTCTGTATGGCATTTTATTTATAAAATTACCATAATTTTTCATGTATTATAAAAGAATTTTAAGCCAAAATAGAATGATTTTCAATCATGATAATGACTTTATTTTATGTCGATATTGACTTTTTACTTTGACATTATATTATATAATTAAGTCTTCAAATCTGTAAATTCTAGTATATAATAGCTTACGCATATGGAGGTTCACATGCAGCAATACACGCACGAATATATAAAATCAATACCACATCTACCGGTATACTGTCTCCTATATGAGACATACCGCCAGATGTCACCGAGCCACTGGCATGATCATCTGGAGATAATCTATGTACTTGAGGGAGAATTACAGATATCAAGTAATGAAAACACTGATATATATGCTAATGATGGATATATTCTTCATAAAGATGAGTTCTATATCATAAATTCAAGTAAAATCCACAGCACAAATAGTAAGGGGATGGTTAAAGCCTTTCTTATACAGGTACCATATATGTATTTGGATAATTATATAGAGGATTATGGGCACGTCAGATTTCTGGAATGCTATGATGGAGAAAAGAATACAAAAAAATATGATCGGATGAAAACTCTTCTAAAAGCAATAACACGAATTTACTGCAAAAAGGATAAAGGCTATGAGCTTCGTCTGATGGCTAAGATGAATGAATTTCTCTATATTTTGTATACGAGCTATTCACACATTGATGCTAATATGGAAAAAGAGTCAAAACAGATAGCCCGTCTTAAAGGAGTACTGCAGTACGTCGCGCAGTCCTATCAGGAGCAGATTTCATTAAAAACAGCGGCTGATATAGCATCGCTGAATCAGGAGTATTTCTGCCGTATGTTCAAAAGATGTATGGGTGTGACTTTTCTGGAGTACATCAATCTGGTACGGATCGACCATATTCATGAAGAGCTTCTTGTAACAGAGGATTCGATAACAGATATTCTGGAGCGCAATGGATTCACGAATTACAAGGTTTTTAGCAGGATGTTTAAGGCGCAGTTTGGCATGACGCCGAGGGAATTGCGCAGACTCAGAAATTAATCGTGACAGATACACAGAAAAATTCTAAAATGATAGATTATAGAATTGACTCATGGTATAATATAATGAACGTAAAGATATGTGCGTCGAAAGAGATATCATATAGATAAGATTGGAGAAAATACATGAACCCAGCAAGCATAATGAAAATGATGAAAGCAAAAAATACATTTACAGCAAACCACCCAAAGTTTGTATCCTTTTTACAGTATGCATTCGGCAGTGGCATCCCGGCAGACTCTGTTATTGAAATCACAGTTACAAAGCCGGGACAGGAGCCTGTTACGTCCAATATCAGGGTTTTACAGTCGGATCTTGAGCTCTTGGACAGCTTGAAGGATATTAATTAGATATGTTATACCAGATTAAAGATGGGACAGTTTCGGCAGGAGGTCAGACGATTCTGTCCCATGTTGATTTTTATATAAAGGAAAAAGAAAAAATAGCTGTAGTCGGCAAAAACGGTGCTGGAAAGACCACGCTGCTTCGGCTTCTTGCTGGAGAACTGACACCGGACAGGGATGACAGCAGGGGCAGCTACGGCAGAAGCAATGATATGGTCACGGGAGCTGCCACTGCAGGCAGTGATTTAGATGGCACGGCAAAAAGAACTCAAAGAGCAAAAAAGAAGAAACCGTCGGGAAACCCGGAAACCGGAATCACCATGTCCAGAAATATCACAATTGATATGCTTAGACAGGCGGATAAATCAAATCAGGATTTGACAATAGAACAGATACTGCTTGAGAGCTGCCCGGATAAAGATACCTTTTCAAAAGAGCGGTTTGACTACGAGATGGAGTACGACAGGCTGTTTACAGGCTTTGGCTTTGAAAAAGAAGAAAAAAGCCGTACACTCGGCAGTTTTTCTGGAGGTGAACAGACCAAGATTTCACTTATAAAGCTGCTGCTTGAAAAGCCGGATTTGCTGCTTCTTGATGAGCCGACGAATCATCTTGATATGAAAACTGTCGAGTGGCTGGAGGATTATCTGATAAACTATCCCAAGGCTGTTGTTATGGTGTCCCATGACAGGGCATTTCTTGATGCGGTTGCAGGTGCAGTTTATGAGCTTGAAAATGGCAGTCTGCACAGATATGCCGGCAACTACACGCAGTACAGGCAGCAGAAACTTAAAAATCTGCAGATACAGCGCAAAGCCTACGAGCGCCAGCAGGCGGAGATTGCGCACAATAATGAGCTTATCGACAAATTCAAGCATAAGCCTAAGAAAGCTGCGTTTGCACGCTCTAGAAAGACCATGCTGGCACGCATGAAGCTGATAGAAAAGCCGGTTGAAGACGAAGCTCATATTTTTACAGGCAATATCGAGCCACAGTTTCCGGGCGGTAAATGGGTTTACGAGGCGAAGGAATTAAAAATTGGCTACGACGGCAGGGCACTGCTTGAGCTGTCGCTTCGTATAAGGCGTGGTCAGAAGATTGCCGTAATCGGTGACAATGGCATAGGAAAATCAACATTTCTAAAGACGGTGGCAGGGCTTATTCCGCCAATAAAGGGCACAAGCCAGCTCGGCAATAATCTACTGGTGGGATATTTTGACCAGCAGTCGGCACTTATAGACAGCGATAAGACCGTGAGAGACCATTTTCACGAGCTTTTTCCGGCACTTGTGGAGAAGGACTTAAGAAAGACACTTGGCATGTATCTGTTTGGAGGGGCAAATGCCTCAAAGCGCATCAGCTCGCTCTCAGGTGGTGAGAAGTCCAGGCTTGTGTTAGCAGAGCTTCTGACAGGCCGTCCGAACTTAATGATACTCGATGAGCCGACCAATCACATGGATATTCCGGCGAAGGAGACACTCGAATCGGCATTTAAGGCATATACCGGCACCATGCTCTTTGTATCGCATGACAGGTATTTCATAAAGCAGGTGGCTGATGCCATACTGGTCTTTGAAAAGGACAAAGTGATGTACTATCCGTTTGGCTATGACCATTATATTTCAAGGCTTAAGGCATCACAGGACGGCAATCTGCCGGCACTCATGCAGGCAAAGGATGCTGCGATGGTCGAGGCACTTGCGGCTGTTCCTAAGAGGGAGAGGCATGAGACCAGACAGCTTTCAACAGATGAGGCGTACCTCGAGTGGAAGCTTGCCCTTGCGGCGGAGCCGATGGTGAAGGCGGCTGAAGAAGCAGAAAAATTAAATCAAAACATAATAAACGCGGATTGGACCAAGGAAAATGTCGATAAGCTGCGACAGCAATACGAAAACGCTGTTGACTCATGGACAAATGAGTGTACAAAATGGTATGATATATACTTAGATGAGATGTATCCGGAGAGTGATTTTTAATTTGCAGACATAAGGGAATCAATGACATTTGCTGTATATCATAAATTATCCGGGGAGAAAGGATTATATATGTGGTTATCAAGATATTTTGTGTATTTTATTATATTTAGCTGTATGGGCTGGATATATGAGAGCATCTACTGTACCATCAGAGCAAAAAAATGGGAAAACAGAGGCTTTCTCTATGGTCCGCTTTGTCCTATTTACGGAGCCGGAGGTGTCGCGATCACTGCGATAGCAGATTTCATTTCGGCTCACACGGATGCGACATTTACATGGTGGCAGATATTTCTGGTGGCATTTTTGGGAAGCATTGTCTTAGAATATGGCACATCGTGGGCGCTTGAGAAGCTGTTTCACGCATACTGGTGGGATTACAGCAGCATGCCGCTTAATATAAACGGCAGGGTGTGTTTTCCATATTCTGTAGGTTTTGGGGTGGCAGGAATTATAGTGGTATATTTTATTGCACCGTTTACGAAGCTCATCACAGGCTGGATGTCACCTATATGGTATGAGTTTTTCTCACTGCTTCTTATGGGCTTTTTAGCTGTAGACACTGCAATCACCGTGTCAGCGCTTACAGATTTCAGTAGGACAATCGTTAATCTGCAGAACAATTTCAACACCTATATGGATGAGGTTGTGGAAGAGGTTAAAGAGCGTAAGAAGGCTGCAGACGAAAGGTCGCAGGAGCGGTCACAGGAGCTTGCGGAGGCTGTCGAGGAGCGTAGAAAGAGAAAACGTATCAGAGCCAGTGCAGACCGAGTTATTGATTCAATGGGTGCTTTAAAGAAATCTGCGCTTAACAGGGCACAGGGATTCAGAAATCCGAAGGTGGAGAACAGGTATCTCGAGACATTTACAGAGAGTCTGAAGGAACGTTTTAAAAGAGAACGTATAAAGAAAGCAAAGAAGGCGAAAAAGGCAGATAAATAACAAATAAAAATTTTTAAAAAAATTTCAAAAAAAGCTTGCATTATCCGATTGACCATGGTATTATAATACACGGTTCGTTGGTCAAGCGGTTAAGACGCCGCCCTCTCACGGCGGAAACACGGGTTCGATTCCCGTACGGACTGCTAAAACAAAAAGCTCTCAGTACACAGTGCTGAGGGCTTTTTTATTTTTGCAAGCTATTAATAACTATAAAACCATTGGGAACAAAAAGCTGATGCCTGCATGTAAGCATGACGCATCAGCTTTTTTATTCTTAAGGTGGCTCAAATCATTATGTCTAAAGTATAATAATACTTGCGCACTTCAAATCATTGCCCAGATTGTATACTCTGCCGGAATCGACGCCGACAACAGTTGGTCGAAGAATGTAGTACTCGCTGTTTTTTACAACTCTTGCCTTTTCACCATTGCTAAGCTGTACAATTGAATCAACAGGATATAGAATCATACTGCTCATGAAAGCACGCATGACACCTATATCAAGCTGGTTTGTCATGGACATAAGCATCTCAACTGCATCTCGCTGTGATAAGGCATCCTTGTACGGACGCTTTGTGACAAGCGCATCATAGACATCTGCGACAGACAGAATCTTTGCAAACTGACAGATTTTGGGTGCATCAAAGCCTAGTGGATATCCGGTTCCGTCAATGCGTTCGTGGTGCTGCAGCACTCCCATCAGTATAGAGTTGTTTAAATCCTTTCGGTCTTTTAGCATATTGTAGCCGTACACGGAATGTTTTTTCATGATATTAAACTCATCGTCCGTGAGCCTGCCCGGCTTGTTTAGAATCTCATTGGGGATCATTGTCTTGCCTATATCGTGCAGCAGGCCGGATACACCTATGTCGTGGATTTCGTTGTCAGGCAGCTTCATCTGCTTGGCAAGAATCATTGAAATAGTAGCCACATCCACACTGTGCTTGAAGGTGTACTCATCGCTGGTTTTTAGGGAACTGATATCGACAGCTATGGCATCGTTTTCATTGATGGCCTCCATGAGCGAGTCTGCAATCTGGTTTGTTGCCTGTGTTAGCTCCTCGGAGTTAGTGTTGTTGAAGATGTACTGGACACCGGTTGATACACGCTGTCTGACACTGTCGCTTAAGGTGACCTTGGAACGGTCGTCCGTACGCAGCTGTTTGACCATGGCGGCAGCCTTTGGAGACAGTATGGCATCCGGATCGTCAGGATCAGCATTTCCCTCGCGGATGTATACTGACATTATACCGAGCTTAAGCAGCGAAGAGATGATATAATCATCGATAGCTGAGCCCTGTACCACCAGGTTACGTCCGGTAGGATCCTTGATGACCTGATCAATAATCATGCCGGGTTTCAATTGTCGCGTTCTCATATATCTACGTTTAATCATATCCACTCCACAACAAAATTAGTCTAATCTAAAAGATAATGTAAAACACTACGAATATTATATAGTGTATTTGTACTAAAAACAATCATAAATTGAGATTTTTTAGTGTTTTTGTAATAAAACAACCCCGGCATTTGCCGGGGCTGATGATGGCATTGTATTTATTGAAATCAGAGGTTAGATGTGGTGACCGCCGCCACTGTGACTGCCGCCACTATGGCCTCCACCACCGCTGTGACCGCCACTTGAGCCTGAGCTCTGTGGACTGTAGTGTCTTGTCTGGTTCATAAAGCGTGCGCGTGCATTTTGAATCTCTACCTTTGTAAATGCTGCACCCATGAGCTCGTTGCTCTTAGCCTTGCGGCCCTTTGACAGGGATAATGCATATACAAAGCAAAAAATCATGCCGGCAGCGAGAGCGATAAAGATACTGGAAATGTATCTGAGAGGCTGTGATATATGTCCGCCTGCGAGGACTGTGTTGACCTGGTCTATTGTTTCCATACAGCAGGTGAAATAGTCGTAATCATGACTTGAGGTGGCATATATATAAGTGTTGTCACAGATGGAGTTACATTTTGAGTTCGGGATGGTTCTCTGCGTGCTTCCCTCACAAGCCAGATAAATCTCGTCTAAATCTCTGTCTATCACGAAAATGACACCATTTGCACCGGTTCCGAAATAGTCTTCAAAGGTATTGACTGCATAGCTTTCAGTGCTTCCGTAAGGATGTGAGGTAGTGGTGACAACGGCTATATTGCAGTAGTCGGTTGTCTTTTTCATCTGTGAGATGAGCTTGCTCTTTGCGGCATCGTCAATGAAATTGGCAGAGTCCTCAAGGATGTACTCATAGCCGGTAGACTTGTTTGTACCGCTTAGATTGGAAGCTGCGGCTGTCTCGGTGGCATATACATTTGATGAGCTGCTCAAAACAAGGACTGTAACAAGCAAAAATAATGTAAATAAAGCTGAGCACATGCATTTTATACAATGCAAAAAAGGACTTTTATAATTATTTCTATGCACGGTCATCACCTCCCTTATGTGTGGCAAACTGTGGCAGCTTGCGTGTTGTAAGCACATTGAATGCGCGGATGACATTAATCAGTGTGATAAGCACTGAGGCGATGATGATAAAAGCTGCGCCATAGTACCATGCATCGAGCACCGGCTGGAACAAAAGAACAGCATCGCCAATAAGCATGGATACCATGCCAAAAATGAGTCCGGCAACTCCCTTGTGTCCGGGCATCCGGTCAAAGCTTGAGAAGGCTCTGATTGAAAAAATAAATGATATGATGGTCAAAATAACAAATAAAATCAGGCTGCCGTCTGCATTGCCAAAGCCGCTTCCGATACCTGCAATGATTGTAAACAGCGCAGGTACAAATTGAATGATAAATATAAAAAGTATAAAGTAAGCTACAAACGATGTGTTTGTCTTTTTCTTTATGGTTTTAGTGGCTTTTTTTGCAGCTTTAAGGCGTCTGTGGTTGTTGATTGCACCAAGAGCCTCCGGCTGTTCTTTTGCGATACGGCCCTTATCCTCGGTGCCGGCTTCCTTTACGGCAATCATGGTCAGCTCCTGTGAGTAACAGATATTTGCGATAATCGCAAGCACACCTACTATGGTGAGAGTCATGCCGGGGGTGAGGACTGTCAGCAGGCACAATAAAATGTATATCGGAATTGCCGCAATCAGCGAGCCTAGCAGGAATTTACCGACAGATATAGGCAGATCTGCAACAACCTTACCTGTCTGGCCGTTTACCGTGGCATATGCCACACGATCCTTGTTGCGGTATGACAAAAACCATACCGGAAACATTGAGTAGTCGGTCTCTTTTACAGTAGTGCCAAGACTTAAAGGCGAAAGGGCAGCAGAGTCACTGTCGATTGACAAGCCGGTAAAGGCTGGCTCCTTGCTTATTTCGCTTACTGTGTTTGTGCAGGTTGCATCCATTGCGTCACTTGCGTAAATCGTTGATGGTAAATCAGCTGTATCAGCGTAAAAACCACTTAAGAATGCCGGCGTAAAGCGCTTCATATTTTTCACATCATATGGTGCAAGCTTCTCGCTGATGCTGTCATCAAAGGATGAAGATGCATCGTAGGACAGTCCTTTGTAGTAGGCATCGAGATCTCCCTCGAGCCTGTAATGGTCTGTGATGATGTAATCTCCTGAACGGTGGGATCTTTTCGCCGGAAGTGAAATAGGAGCCTTCTGGGTGACATAATATGTCCAGTAAGGCATGTAGATACCCCTGAATCCATCGATAAACTTAGGATCCTTAAGCTCCTTTGGCGCAAAAATTGCCTTTTTCATGAGGCTCATGTAGGCCTGCTTACAGTCATCCTTGGTCTTTGCAAATGGTATGATATAAGCCGGCTTGTGCTCCTTCTGCATGCGGCTGTAGAGCACAGTTGATGCACCGCAGAAGCTGCAGAAGCCTGCTGCGGTATCGTCTGTGCTCAGGATTTCTCCTCCGCACTGAGGGCATGTGAAAATGGTTGCGTCGAAGTCCTTCTGGACCTCGGCGTCAGAGGTTTTGTCCTCGTACGCGTAAGGGTCGAAAAGTGAATGACAGTATTCACAGGCTAACTGGCCTGATTTGATGTCAAACTTCACATTTCCACCGCAATTTTTACATGCGAACATTTTGTTTCTCCTTTCTATTCCCTTTTACTTTTTTATCTGCTTGAATAAATAATTCCTTCCAGATTGACGGATGGAAGAGGATGAGCAGTGGAAACAGCTCGAGTCTTCCGGCAAGCATGTCAAACATCAGTATATATTTGGAGAAATTATTAAAAAAGCCGAAATTGCATGTCGGACCGACCAGAGAAAGACCCGGTCCGATATTGTTAAATGTAGCTGCGACAGCCGTGAAATTGGTAGTGAAATCATAGTTTTCAACGGAAACAAGCAGCATTGAAACAACAAAAATGACGGCATACGTCATGAAATAAACATTTATTGACCTGATAACATCATGGTCTACAGGCTTGTGCTCAAATGTGAGCTTTTTCACACTCTTTGGGTGGATGTAGCCATTTAACTCCTTGCCTATTGTCTTTACAGCGATAACAATACGCGATACCTTGATACCTCCGCCTGTGCTTCCTGCACATGCGCCAATGAACATCAAAAGCACAAGCAGTGTCTTTGAAAGCTCAGGCCATCTGTCGAAATCGGTGCTCGAGAATCCGGTTGTCGTGATGATTGACCCAACCTGAAACGCTGCCTTTGTGACTGCGTCAAACACACCGGTACACATATGCGCGATATTCACGCTTATGACTACAACGGAGGCTATTATGATGCCGAAATAGTATCTGACCTCCTCCACCTTAAGTGCGTCACGGATGTGACCGAAGAAAAGCAGGTAGTAAGCGTTGAAATTGACACCGAAAAGTATCATAAATATGGTAACAACCCACTGCAGATAAACATTGTAGCCGCAAAAGCTGTCGTTTTTGATACCAAAGCCTCCTGTTCCAGCTGTGCCGAGAGAGGTACAGATGGCATCGTAAAGAGGCATTTTCCCGAAAAGCAGGAAAATAATCTCCATAGTCGTAAGACCAAAGTATATTATGTATAAAAGCCTGGCGGTGTGCCGCATCTTTGGAACGAGCTTTCCAACCGAAGGCCCGGGGCTTTCTGCGCGCATCAGGTTTATATTGCTGCCGCCTGAAAGCGGGATGATTGCCAGAAGAAATACAAGCACACCCATACCGCCAATCCAGTGCGTAAAGCAGCGCCAGAAATTCATGCAATAGGAGAGTGATTCTACCTCAGGCAGGATGCTCGCTCCTGTCGTGGTGAAGCCGGAGATGGTCTCAAAAAGAGCATCTGTGAAGCTTGGAATCTCTCCTGATATGTAAAACGGCAGACAGCCGAATATACTCAGTACAATCCAGCCCAGTGCGGTTGTTGCACAGCCCTCCTTCAGGTAAAAGGTAAAATCCCTCGGTTTTTTAGCCGAAAAAATAAAACCGATAGCTATGCTTATGAGTGCAACAATCAAAAAGTAGATGCCGCTTTTTTCATAATAAATACCGGCAACAATACATGGCAGAAGCAGCAAAAAGCCTTCAAGCTTTAAAATATATCCCAAAAGATATCGAATTACTGAAGTGTTCATATCATTCCTCCACTATTCCATAATATCCTGAAGATTCGTAAAGCCGGTATGGGTTGTTATAATCATGACAGTATCATTTTTTTGTATGCAGTCATTACCTGTAGGAATGATAATTTTGCCGTTTCGGTTGATGAAGCAGATGAGCAGATGCTTTTTGAGCTTTAGGTCTCGAAGCGGTATGTCTGTCACATTTGAGTTTTCTGATACAAAGAACTCAATTGCTTCAACTCTTGAGTCGTACATGTGGTAGAGAGTCTCTATATTGCAGTTCATAGAGTTTTTCTTTGCACGGACATAGGCAATTATGGCTTCTGAGGTGATGTATTTTGGCGAGATTACACTGCCAAGGTCCAGGCTGTTTATGACATTGGTAAAAGTTATACGATTAAGCTTTGTTATGACCTTTGCATTGGAAACCTGTTTCGCATAGAGCGTAAGCATGATGTTTTCCTCGTCTATACCGGTAAGAGGTACAAATGACTGGCAGGTCTCTATGCCCTCTTCCTTTAAGAGTGCCTGTTCTGTTCCGTCACCGTTTATGATGACAGCATCCGGAAGCAGTATGGAAAGTTCTTCACAGCGCTCGAAGCTATTTTCGATTATTTTGACCTTTATGCCACGTGATATGAGCTGCTTTGCCAGGTAATATGCGGCTTTGCCGCCTCCGATAATCAGTGTATTTTTTACGCTGTGTGTATTGACTCCGATGTGGCTGAAAAACTCCTTTGTATGTCTGCGTTCGCCGACAAATGACAGCTTATCGCCCTTGCGGAGCACAAAATCACCTGATGGGATAGTGACCTCATCATCTCTCTCGACTGCACCGATAAGTATGTTGGCATGGTGCCTGGTGCCCAGATCCATGAGCTTTGTTCCGTCGAGGATGCTGCCCTCGGGAATCTCATACTTGATGAGCTGTGCCTGACCGTGAGCAAAGTTTGTCACCTCAAGGCTGGACGGCAGATGAAGAATATGAGCCATCTCAATAGCTGCCTCAAGCTCAGGGTTGATAATGAGTGCAAGACCAAGCTTGTCGCGCAGATATTTGGCCTCCTGGCTGTATTCAGGCGTTCTGACTCTGGCTATAGCAGCACAGTTGCCGACCTGTGTGGCAATGGTACAGCATAGCAGATTCAGCTCATCAGAGCCTGTGACTGCGATGATTAAGTCGGCATCATCAATACCCGCTTCCTGCAGTATCTTGTAGCTGGCACCATTTCCTGCAATACCCATTACATCATAGATATTGGATACCTGGGAAATCCTCTCCCTGTTTTTGTCGACAATTGTTATGTCGTGCCCCTCCTTGCCAAGCTGCTCAACGAGAGTACGGCCTACCTTGCCGCATCCGACGATGATAATTCTCAGTCCCTGGGAGGGAACCACTCCTTTTTTGAACATTATTTCCTCCGTATATAAAAATATAATGATATGAGGGTCAAAAGGTATTTTGCCCCTCATTTATGATTGTGTGGTGGATAGAATTATTATGACTATCATATATCAATGGATTATAACATAACGCATATATATTTCATAGAGAAAAAAGTCCCAAAAATATGAGATTGTAATAAAGTACAAAAAGTGATAAAATTGATTTCAATTGTAGTATTTGAATAGCTGTTTGAACAGCAATAAGAGATAGATTTTTGGAGCTTTAAGTAATGATGGGATTTTTAAAGGCAAACTACCATACGCACACCTATAGGTGCCAGCATGCATATGGCAGCGAGCGAGAATATATAGAGGCGGCTATCAGAATGGGTATCGCAGAGCTTGGTTTTTCAGACCATGTGCCGTGCCCCTTTAAGGATGGCTATGTGTCGGGCATCCGGATGACGATGGAGCAGGCACCGGAGTATGTGTATACCATCAGGAAGCTTGGGAAGGAGTATGCATCCGACATAAAGCTTTACGTTGGCTTTGAGGCGGAGTACATACCGGAGTTTTTCAAGGAGCAGAAGGCTATGTTTGACAGGCTTGGCTGTGATTACATGATAATGGGCCAGCATTTTATGAAATCAGAGCAGACAGGCCCGTATACAGGCACACCGACAGATGATGAGAGTCGTATACGCGAGTACGTGGATACTGTTATAGAGGGCATGAAAACAGGCATGTACAGCTATTTAGCACATCCTGATTTAATAAATTACCAGGGACTTGATTCCGTCTATGACTGGGAGATGACGAGGATGTGCAAGGCACTTAAGGAGCTTGACATACCGCTTGAGATAAACATGCTTGGTATCAGTGCAGGAAAGCACTATCCGACAGAGCGCTTCTGGTGTATACCGCATGACATCGGCAACAAAGTGATACTTGGGCTTGATGCACATACAGTGGACAATATATGTGATGTGGAAAGCTATGAAAAGGCACTTGATATAGTCAGAAAATATGACCTGAATCTTATTGACCGGATTGAGATATAGTTACTTACAAAATATCAAATACCAAAAGTGAGGAATGCTATGGTTATTACAGAAGAAAAATATAATGAGGAATTAACAAGATATGTTTTGCCTTTTATCAGGCTTAATTTTGAAGATGGCTATATGAAGAGTGCAGATGGCACACGCATACATTACGGCTATGTGACGACACCTGTACCAAAGGCTGCCATAGTCATATCACATGGATTTACAGAGTGTATGCCTAAATATTATGAGATGATTTACTATTTCGCAAAGGCCGGATACTCAGTATATATGGTGGAGCATCGAGGACACGGCTTTTCGGAAAGAAGTGTATCAGATATGAGCATGGTCACTGTAAACAGCTTTGACGATTATGTGAGTGACCTTGATATGTTTATCCGCGAGATTGTGATGAAGCGTGAGGGGCGCAGACCGCTTTACCTGTACGGACATTCTATGGGAGGCGCGATAGCTGCCCTGTATCTTGAGAAGCATCCGGAGGTATTTACAAAGGCAGTACTTTCAAGCCCTATGATAGAGATGCTTTATGGCAATTTTTCACATTTTGCCGTGGAGGCGATACTGTTTGTCGCAAGTGTGCTTAACTGGAACGATAAATATCTGCCGAGCCAGACACAGTATACGGATGAGTATGATTTTGAATCGAGCTGTTGTCTGTCAAAGGCGCGCTATGACTATATATACAAGTGCAAGGTGGAGGAGGAACGCTATCGTACAAATGGCGCCACATACAGATGGTGCAGGGCCGGGCGCAAGGCATCCAAATATATAAAGAAGCATGCACAGGAAATTAAAATACCGGTGCTGTTATGCCAGGCGGGAAAGGATACTCTGGTATCAAATACCGCTGAGGATGAATTTATTGCGAAGCTGCCTCAGGGCATTAAGAAGGTCTATCCTGATTCAAAGCACGAGATATTTAATGCGGATGATGATACCTTGGAAAAGTTTTACTCAGATATCCTTGATTTTTGGGCTTGAACATGAAAATGAAATTCGTCAAGTGAAAAATGTGACATAAAAAATCATTTGTTTTGTTAGAAATGACATATGGATTTAAAATACAATATATAGTATAATCACAACTGTTGCGGACAAGATGTTAGTATTTAAGCCGATGGTAAGAGTACGTAAAGCATAGCCCGTACAGAGAAAAATAATAAAATATATCAATATTGTAACAGGTAAATATACTATCAAACAAATGTGAGGAGAAAGAGAATGTCAGACGAAGTTTTAGACGATGTAATGATTAAGGGTTCATGTAAGGGAAAAGCAGATGCTATTGTAAATTGCCAGTGCAATATCGAGAGTGCACCGGTCAGATGCGAGCAGGCAGAAAGATGTATGTTCTATTCATATTATAAGTGCAGCAAGCAGTGGAAGAGGCTTGCATAGTTAAAATTAAAGATTAAAGCTCCGGGCTGACAATGAAGTCGGCATGGAGCTTTTTTGCGTATATTATAAAGAAAAAAATATTTTACACGCGGAAAACTTATGATAATATATATAATATATTAACAAGATATAGGAGAGACGCGCATGAAGAGAGTTTTGGTACTGAGTGATTCACATGGTAATGTGGGAAATATGATTCGGGCAGTCAAAAGAGAGGAGCCTGATATGATACTTCATCTGGGAGACTGCGTTGTGGATGCGGATGCCCTTAGGAGAGAGTTTCCTCATATAACCATGGTCAATGTGCCGGGAAACTGTGATTTTTCACGGGGAGATACAGAGAGACTTATTGATATCGACGGCTATAAGGTACTCATGTGCCATGGACATACATACGGAGTAAAGCTGTCATATATGCATCTGGAGCTTCATGCGAAGGAAATCGGGGCAGACCTGGCACTCTTTGGTCATACACACAAGCTGTTTTATGATAAGCACAATGGTCTTGCGATGATGAATCCGGGAAGCATCGGTGCACCGCTGTGGGGCTGCATGCCATCATACGGTATCATCACATTTGACAAAGAACATGATGTTATGAAGTTGGATGTTGACTATATTGAGTATTGACGAATGATTTATCAAAGCGGTATAATATTGGCTAATACAGTTATTTATATAGGAAGCAGAGGAAAAACAGACAAATGGTAAAGGTAGTAAAGTTTGGCGGCAGCTCGCTCGCCAGTGCAGAGCAGTTCACAAAGGTTGGCGACATCATAAGAAGCGATGAGTCAAGAAAATATGTTGTGCCGAGTGCACCGGGAAAGAGAAATTCCAAAGACACAAAGGTAACAGATATGCTTTATGCATGCTATGATCTGGCTGAGAATGATCAGGATTTCAAGGTTATGCTCAGAAAAATCAAGGACAGATATGATTCAATCATAAATGGCCTTCATTTAAAGCTGGCGCTTGATGAGGAGTTCAAGATTATCGCTGAGAATTTCAAGGCAAAGGCAGGTGCAGATTATGCAGCCTCTCGTGGTGAGTACTTAAACGGAATCATCATGGCAAACTATCTCGGATATGAGTTTATAGATTCGGCAACAGTCATCTTTTTTGATGAGAATGGCAATTTTGACGCGGAAAAGACAGACAAGGTGCTCTCAAAGAAGCTTGAGCAGACAGAAAAGGCAGTTATTCCGGGCTTTTACGGAGCAGGACCTGATGGAAAGGTAGTTACCTTCTCAAGAGGTGGTTCGGATATCACTGGTTCCATCGTGTCAAAGGCATGTCATGCCAGCATGTACGAGAACTGGACAGATGTTTCAGGCTGTCTCGTAGCTGATCCTAGAATTATCGATAATCCACAGCCAATCAAGGTTGTTACTTATAGAGAGCTCAGAGAGCTTTCATACATGGGAGCATCAGTGCTTCACGAGGATGCTGTTTTCCCTGTAAGAAAGGCAGGCATCCCAATCAATATCAGAAATACAAACGACCCGGAAGCACCTGGTACTCTCATCGTTGAGAGCACATGCCAAAAGCCTGATTATACCATCACAGGTATCGCCGGAAAGAAGGGCTTTGTTGCGGTAAATATCGACAAGGACAAGATGAACTCAGAGGTGGGCTTCTGTAGAAAGGCTCTCCAGGCGTTTGAGGAGAACGGTATCTCTATAGAGCATATGCCATCAGGTATCGATACTATGACAGTATTCGTACATCAGGCAGAGTTTGAGGGAAAGGAGCAGCAGGTTATCAGCTCAATCAGAAGACTTGCTCATCCTGATATCATTGACCTCGAGTCAGACCTCGCGCTTATCGCTGTTGTTGGCCGTGGCATGAAGTCAAATCGTGGTACAGCCGGCAGGATTTTCTCTGCACTTGCACATGCCAATATCAACGTGCGCATGATTGATCAGGGTTCATCAGAGCTCAATATCATCATCGGTGTAAGCAATGATGACTTTGACAAGGCAATAAAAGCCATCTACGATATTTTTGTTGTCACACAGCTGTAATAAGCTAATGCAAAATTTATAAAAATAAAATCGAATTGAATAAATTGAAAATCAGTTAGAATTCAATTAGCATTAAAAAAACAGAGCTTGGCGTAATATTAATATATGACAAGCTCTGTTTTTTTTGAATAAGCAAAGCCATGGAAAAGCTTTATGCAGCTGATTCTAATGTGCTTGCGGCTCGCAACTGTTAAGGTACTGAACGGTTACGATAAAACGAAATACTCTCACATAAGGTAAAAATGCGCATATATTATAGCGAAAGGAAGAAGTATTATGCAAAAAGACACTATAATATATGTTACGGACCAAAGACAAAAATACCTTGCCGATATGCTGGGAGGAGAACAGACAGATTGCAGAAATAGCGGTGGGATTGATTATGAGCGTGTGGGAAATATTGTTTTTCCTACACCGTTTTCAAAGCTTAAGCTTATAAATAGTGATATAGAAAAATTAAAACATAATATAATAATTAACAATATTGCAGTGTGGGGCGGCATGATGCCGGAGTGCTTCCCAGGCGTTGACAGAGGCTGTGACTTTATGAGAGATGAGACTGTCATAGAGCAGAATGCCATTGTCACGGCCGAGGCCACTGCGTCCATAGCAATACAAAAAAGCATACATGGCATATATGGCTCAAAGGTGCTTGTGAGCGGGTTTGGAAAATGCGGAAAGGCAATGGCTCGCATTTTTTCTGCTATGGGAGCTCGTGTCATGGTGATGGCAAGGAGAAAACAGGCAAGACTTGAGGCAGCTGAACTTGGCTATGAAACGGTGGAATTTAATAATCCTGCCACGGCTTGTCTAGAAACACTTTTTCTCATAAACACAGTGCCAGACAGGGTTATAGATGAAAGTTTAATCATGCTTTTACAAAAAGATGCGATAATTATAGATATTGCATCTAAGCCCGGCGGTTGTGATTTTGAGGCATGTAAGAGATATCAGATAAACTGTACGCATGCGCTCGGCCTTCCGGGCATATACTGTCCGAAAACCGGTGCGAAAATACTTTATGACTGTATGAAAAGAAAAGGTATGACGGAGGGCTTATGGTTATTTCGGATTGCACCGTAGGAATGGGAATTACAGGCTCCTTCTGTAGTTTTGAAAAGACGAAGGATGTTGCAAAGCGGCTTGTGGAGAGCTTCGCCCATGTGACACCTGTATTTTCCTATAATGCACAGATGATGAACACACGCTTTGGAAAGGCCGGTGACTTTATGCATACTATTTCCGAAATTACCGGGGATGAGGGCATCAGGACACTTCAGGAGGCAGAGCGTGTCGGCCCGGGAAAGCTGTTTGACGTGATGGTGATTTACCCATGCACTGGCAATACAGCGGCAAAGCTTGCAAACGGCATAGTGGACACACCGGTCCTTCTCGCGGCAAAGGCTCATCTGAGAAACGGCAGACCGCTTGTTATCGGGATTTCCACAAATGATGCGCTCGGTATCAACTTTAAGAATATCGGAAAGCTGATGAATATGAAAAATATTTATTTTGTTCCATTTGGACAGGATGATTGTGTGAAGAAACCGAATTCACTCGTGTGTGACGGAAAACAGGTTGTCGGCACAATAAATGAAGTGATGGCAGGACGACAGATTCAGCCGGTAATCCTCTAGAGTGGGGGATATTGCTTCATTGAGACTGTAGTATTGTAGTGTTAGTAGTACAGGACGCTGCTTGCGGACACTGCGGAGTGTATACAGCCCGCCGAGGTGTCCGCAAGCAGCGTCCCGTACGTTATAGTATAAATAAAATAAGAAAAGATTTATGAATCTGAATCATTGCTGGTCACACTGTTATGTGTGAACAGTGACTTCTGAATTGAAAAAATGAGTTGGAAAACGTGAAAAAATATAGGAAAGATGTAAAAATATATGTTATAATCATGTATACACAAAAAAATGAAAACACAGGAGGATAAAATATGTCATATATTTACAAAACAAAAGGAACATGTTCGACACAGATTGAGCTTGAGCTCGAAGGAGATGTAGTACATAACGTAAAATTTACAGGAGGCTGCAACGGAAATCTTCAGGCTATTCCAAAGCTTGTCGAAGGACTCACAGTTGCCCAGGTAGAGGAAAAAATCGGTGGAATTAAATGTGGATTTAAGAATACATCCTGCGGCGATCAGCTCGCAAAAGCATGCCGCGAAGCATATGAAGCCCAAAAGTAACGAAATAACTAGTAAAATAGCTTCCGTATATAAATATGTAGCTCCAAAAGCTCTCCCATAAGGAGAGCTTTTGAATTAAAAAAAATAATTCTGCCATGCTTCGCGCACAACAAAGTGGATCTGGGAAGTACACAGTGTGTTCAGAATAAAAAAGTTCATATTTTTTATGAGGAATATACTGTGTGCTCCCCCGGGCCTCACAGCCTCCCACGCGCGAAGCCCCCATTAAAGCTCAACACTTCCGCAAATTTTTTTATAAAATGTTTACAAAACATTCATCCCTTTAGGTTGTGCAATCATCCTCAAAGTGTTACAATAACACTATTGTGAGCCTGTACAAGGGCAATTTGAAGTTATAGGAGAAAAATATGAGCGCATTATCAAAGATCTTTGGTTCTCACAGCGAGAGAGAGCTTAAGAGAATTTACCCGATTGCTGACAAGGTTGAGTCATATAAGGAGGCAATGGGAAAGCTTTCCGATGAAGAATTGAAGGATAAGACAAGGGAGTTTAAAAAGCGTCTGGAGGACGGAGCAACACTTGATGATATTCTTCCGGAGGCATTTGCTACAGTAAGAGAGGCTGCTAAGCGTGTGCTTGGCATGGAACATTATAGAGTACAGATAATCGGTGGTATTATTTTGCATCAGGGACGTATTGCAGAGATGCGAACCGGTGAAGGTAAGACACTTGTTTCTACACTTCCTGCATACCTTAATGCACTTGAGGGCAAGGGTGTGTGTATTGTCACAGTCAATGATTACCTTGCAAAGCGTGATGCTGAGTGGATGGGACAGGTTCATGAGTTCTTGGGACTTAAGGTCGGCGTGGTACTTGGCGGCATGGACAATGACGAGCGCAGGGAGGCTTATGGCTGTGATATTACATATATCACAAACAATGAGCTTGGATTTGATTACCTGCGTGACAATATGGTTATCTACAAGGAGCAGCTTGTTCAGAGAGGTCTCCACTATGCTATCATCGATGAGGTCGATTCAGTGCTTATCGATGAGGCACGTACACCGCTTATCATTTCAGGACAGAGTGGCAAGTCGACAAGACTTTACGAGGCATGCGATATCCTGGCTACGCAGATGAAGCGTGGTGAGGATGTTCCTGAGTATTCAAAGATGGATGCCATCATGGGCATTGTCCAGGACGAGACCGGTGATTTCATCGTAAATGAGAAGGACAAAGTCGTAAACCTCACACAGGATGGTGTGAAAAAGGTAGAACAGTTCTTCCATATCGAGAACCTTGCAGATCCGGAGAATCTTGAAATCCAGCACAATATCATACTTGCGCTTCGTGCGCACAACCTCATGTTCAAAGATCAGGACTATGTGGTAAAGGATGATGAGGTGCTTATCGTAGATGAGTTTACAGGACGTATCATGCCTGGACGCCGTTATTCGGACGGACTGCATCAGGCCATCGAGGCAAAGGAGCATGTAAAGGTTAAGAGAGAGAGCAAGACCCTTGCCACAATCACATTCCAGAACTTCTTCAACAAGTTTGATAAGAAGGCCGGTATGACAGGTACAGCTCTCACAGAGGAAAAAGAGTTCCGTGATATCTATGGCATGGATGTTGTCGAGATACCTACAAATAAGCCGGTAGCGCGTATTGATTTGCAGGATGCTGTATACGCTACCAAAAAGGAAAAGTTCAAGGCAGTTGTGGATGCGGTTAAAGAGGCACATGAAAAGGGACAGCCTGTTCTTGTAGGTACAATCACCATCGAGACATCAGAGCTTTTGAGCGGCATGCTTAAGAGAGAGGGAATCCCTCACACAGTATTAAATGCCAAGTTCCATGAGAAAGAGGCAGAGATAGTTGCACTTGCAGGACAGCACGGTGCAGTTACAATAGCTACCAACATGGCAGGCCGTGGTACCGATATCAAGCTTGACGATGAGGCAAAGGCTGCCGGAGGTCTTAAGATTATCGGTACAGAGCGTCATGAGTCGAGACGTATAGACAATCAGCTCCGTGGACGTGCCGGCCGTCAGGGAGATCCGGGTGAGTCACAGTTCTTCATCTCACTCGAGGATGACCTCATGAGACTTTTCGGTTCAGAGCGTCTGATGGGTGTTTTCAATGCGCTCGGAGTTCCGGAGGGTGAGCAGATCCAGCATAAGATGCTCACATCTGCTATCGAGAAGGCTCAGGAGAAAATTGAGGCCAACAACTTTGGTATTCGTAAAAATCTTCTCGAGTATGACCAGGTGGACAATGACCAGAGAGAGATTATCTACAGCGAGCGTATGAAGGTGCTTAACGGTGACAACATGCGTGATGCTATCCTTAAGATGGTTCAGGAGCAGGTTGAGAAGTCTGTTGACAGATGTATTTCCGAGGAAATTGACAGAGCTGACTGGGATCTTGTAGAGCTCAACGAGCTTGTGCTTCCGGTTATTCCGCTTGATCCGATTACAAAAGAGGATATTGAGTCAATCAAGAATGCGAAGCAGCTTAAGCAGTACTTAAAGGAAAAGGCTGTCATGCTTTATGAGCAGAAGGAGACAGAATTCCCTGAGCCTGAGCAGTTCAGAGAGATTGAGCGTGTTGTGCTTCTTCGTGTAATCGACAGAAAGTGGATGGATCACATCGATGATATGGCACAGCTTCGTCAGGGAATCGGCTTACAGGCTTATGGACAGAAAGATCCAATCGTAGAGTACAAGATGGCAGGCTTTGATATGTTTGACGACATGATTTCAGCTATCCAGGAGGATACTGTCAGACTGCTGTATCATGTACAGGTTGAGCAGAAGGTTGAGCGAGAGCAGGTTGCAAAGATTTCGGGCACAAACAAGGATGAGTCAACACAGAATGCACCAAAGCGCCGTGCTGCAGCCAAGGTATATCCGAATGACCCATGTCCATGCGGCAGTGGCAAGAAATATAAGCAGTGCTGTGGACGTGTGAAGTAAATTTTAAATGGCTGTAATCGTTGCTGGTCACACTTTTAGGTGTGAATGGAAACATAAAATAAATAAACAAGAACGAATGTTCTAAAATTGTGGACAAAGTCGATTTTTTGTAGTAAAATAAAGCGCGTAAGTGCATACTATAAATGATTGACTTTGTCTTTTTTAGATATTTAAGAAAAGCAGTATTTCAGATTTTGGGAGGAAGCGTGCGTTATGGATTTTAAACTGCATTCAAAATACAAGCCGACCGGTGACCAGCCACAGGCGATAGAGCAGCTTGTAAAGGGCTTTAAGGAGGGCAACCAGTTTGAGACCTTGCTTGGAGTTACCGGCTCAGGCAAGACCTTTACCATGGCCAATGTCATACAGCAGCTCAATAAGCCTACACTTATCATATCGCACAATAAGACGCTGGCTGGCCAGCTCTATGGTGAAATGAAGGAGTTCTTCCCTGAGAATGCAGTAGAGTACTTTGTTTCCTACTACGACTATTACCAGCCTGAGGCCTATGTGCCGCAGTCTGATACGTACATAGCCAAGGATTCCTCTGTAAATGATGAGATAGATAAGCTCAGGCTTTCAGCCACGGCAGCGCTCACAGAGCGAAAGGATGTCATTGTCGTGGCATCGGTTTCCTGCATATACGGACTTGGAAGTCCTGATGAGTGGACAGGCATGAGTATTTCGCTGCGCCCGGGGCAGGAGAGGGACAGGGATGATCTCGCAAGGGCTCTAATAGATTTACAGTACACCAGGAATGATATGGATTTTCACCGAGGCACCTTCAGAGTGCACGGTGATGTGCTTGATATATTTCCGGCAAATGCCGATGATACAGCAATCAGGGTTGAGTTTTTCGGTGATGAGATAGATCGGATAGTGGAGGTTGATGTGCTGACCGGCGAGGTAAAGTGCTCGCTTGAGCATACGATGATTTTCCCGGCATCCCACTATGTAGTTTCGCAGGAGAAGATAAATGAGGCCTGCCTCAATATAGAGAAAGAGCTTGATGAGCGTGTGAAGTATTTTAAAGGCGAGGACAAGCTCATAGAGGCTCAGCGAATAGCAGAGAGAACCAATTTTGACATAGAGATGATGAGGGAGACAGGCTTCTGCTCCGGAATTGAGAACTATACGAGGCATCTGAACTTTGCAAAGCCCGGGGAGCCTCCTATGACACTCATAGATTTCTTCCCGGATGATTTTCTCATAATCGTGGATGAGTCACATATCACGATTCCACAGATAGGCGGTATGTATGCGGGTGACCGTTCCAGAAAGACCACTCTTGTTGACTATGGATTCAGACTGCCCTCGGCCCTTGACAACAGACCTCTCAATTTCGAGGAGTTCGAGGGTAAAATAGACCAGATGCTCTTTGTCTCAGCCACTCCGAATAAGTATGAGAATGAGCATGAGCTGCTACGTGCGGAGCAGATTATCAGACCGACAGGACTTTTGGATCCTGAGATATCAGTGCGCCCTGTCAAGGGACAGATTGATGACCTTGTGTCAGAGGTCAATAAGGAGACTGCAAACCATCACAAGGTGCTTATCACCACACTCACAAAGCGTATGGCTGAGGATCTCACAAACTATATGGCAGAGCTTGGCATCAGGGTAAAGTACCTGCATTCAGATATAGATACACTTGAGAGAGCGGAGATAATACGAGACCTGCGTCTTGACGTATTTGACGTGCTCGTCGGCATCAATCTGCTCAGGGAGGGGCTTGATATCCCGGAGATTACACTTGTTGCCATACTCGATGCGGATAAGGAAGGCTTCCTTCGCTCAGAGACCTCACTTATACAGACGATAGGACGTGCCGCACGTAACAGTGAGGGCCATGTTATCATGTACGCTGACAAGATTACAGACTCCATGCGTGTCGCAATTGACGAGACAAAGCGTCGTAGAAAGGTACAGGAAGAGTACAATGAGGCTCACGGCATCACACCACAGACTATACAGAAATCCGTGCGTGATCTCATAGCTATCTCAAAGAAGGTAGCGGCCGATGAGAATGCTCTTGACAAAGATCCGGAGTCAATGAGCAAAAAAGAGCTTGAGAAGCATATTGCAGATATAGAGAAAAAGATGAAAAAAGCAGCGGCAGAGCTCAATTTCGAGGCTGCTGCAGAGTACAGGGATAAGCTTATTATGCTTAAAAACACATTGAGAGACGTAAAATAAAAGCTTATAACATCCGGAAGCAATTTGGAGGAACACAAATTATGGCAAAAAAAGAAAGAAAATACATCAAAATACGAGGTGCCAGCGAACACAATCTAAAGTGCGTCAGTCTCGACATCCCGAGAGATGAGTTTGTTGTTTTTACAGGGCTTTCAGGCTCCGGCAAGTCATCACTGGCATTTGATACCATATATGCTGAGGGGCAGCGCAGGTACATGGAGTCACTTTCATCGTATGCACGTCAGTTTTTAGGACAGATGGAGAAGCCGAATGTGGAGTCTATAGAGGGACTTCCGCCTGCCATTTCCATTGACCAGAAATCCACCAACAAGAACCCACGTTCAACTGTCGGAACGGTCACAGAGATATATGATTACTTCAGACTGCTTTATGCCAGAATTGGAATACCACACTGTCCGAAGTGCGGGCGTGCCATTACAAAGCAGACTATAGATCAGATGGTGGATACTGTTATGGCACTGCCTGAGCGCACCCGTATCCAGCTTCTTGCACCGGTGGTCAGAGGCCGCAAGGGTGAGCACCAGAAGCTGTTCGAGAGAGCCAAAAAGAGCGGATACGTGCGTGTGATTGTAGATGGCAGCATGTATGAGCTCTCTGAGGATATCCCGATGGAGAAAAATATAAAGCACAATATTGATATTGTTGTAGACCGTCTGGTTGTAAAGCCGGGCATAGAGAAGAGGCTTACTGATTCACTTGAAAATGTATTTGAACTGACAGAGGGCAATGCCATAGTTGATATTGTGGATGGCGAACAGATGACCTTTTCTCAGAATTTTGCGTGCCCTGACTGTGGCATAAGCATAGATGAGGTTGAGCCGAGAAGCTTCTCCTTCAATAATCCGTTCGGAGCATGTCCGACCTGCTACGGACTCGGCTACAAGATGGAGTTTGACCCGCAGCTTATGGTGCCAGACTCATCGCTTTCCATATCTGAGGGCGCCATACAGGTGATGGGCTGGCAGTCATGTACAGACCCAAAGAGCTATACCTATGCGACACTTCGTGCGCTGCATGAGGGCTATGGGCTTCCTCTCGACACACCGATTGATGATTTATCTGCAGATATGAAAAAACTGCTTTTTTACGGTGGAGACGGCAGAGTGCTCAAGGTCAGATACAAGGGGCAGAGAGGCGAAGGCGTCTATGACCTTGTATGGAACGGCCTTGTGGACAATGTTGAGCGCCGATACAAGGAGACCTTTTCTGATACGGCAAAGGCAGAGTATGAGCAGTTTATGCGCATTACTCCGTGTACGAGCTGTAAGGGGCAGAGGCTTAAGCCGTCGTCACTTGCCGTTACGGTTGCGGATAAAAACATATATGAGATGACTTCCATGTCTGTGAAGGAGCTTGTGAAGTTCCTTTCTGATATAGAGCTTACAGAGCAGCAGCACTTTATCGGAGACCAGATACTAAAGGAAATCCGTGCGAGGGTCGGCTTTTTGCAGCAGGTTGGTCTGGACTACCTCACCCTTACCCGCGGGACTGCAAGTCTTTCAGGCGGGGAAGCACAGCGAATCAGGCTTGCCACACAGATTGGCTCAGGGCTTGTCGGTGTGGCATATATACTTGATGAGCCAAGCATTGGTTTACATCAGAGGGACAATGACAAGCTGCTTGGTGCACTTATGAATCTTAAGAATCTGGGAAATACGCTCATAGTTGTGGAGCATGATGAGGATACCATGCGTGCAGCGGATTATATCGTGGATGTAGGACCGGGAGCCGGTTCGCACGGCGGAGAGATAGTGGCGGCAGGCTCATTAAAAGACATTATAAAGTGCAAAAAATCACTCACAGGAGCATATCTGAGCGGCAAAATAAAGATACCGGTGCCACAGGAGAGGCGCAAGCCAAGCGGATATATCACGATAAGAGGAGCCAGGGAGAATAACCTGAAAAATATTGATGTGCAGATACCTCTTGGTATCATGACCTGTGTTACAGGCGTGTCGGGCTCGGGAAAGAGCTCATTGACCAATGAGATACTCTACAAGCATCTGGCCAAATCCTTAAACAGAGCCAGGTGTATCGCAGGTGACCACGACGGTATAGATGGTCTTGAACAGCTTGATAAGGTCATAGACATCGACCAGTCACCGATAGGCCGTACACCCCGCTCTAATCCTGCCACATATACAGGTGTGTTTGACATGATAAGAGACCTGTTTGCATCAACACCTGATGCCAAGGCAAAGGGCTATAAAAAGGGCCGTTTCAGTTTCAATGTAAAGGGCGGTCGGTGTGAGGCCTGCGGCGGCGATGGAATCCTTAAGATAGAGATGCATTTCCTGCCTGATGTATATGTGCCGTGTGAGGTCTGTGGAGGCAAACGATATAACAGGGAGACACTCGATGTAAAGTACAAGGGCAAGAGCATATACGATGTTCTTGATATGACAGTGGAGGAGGCACTTGAGTTTTTCAAAAATGTGCCAAAGATCCAGAACAAAATCCAATCGCTCTATGATGTCGGACTATCCTACGTGAAGCTGGGACAGCCGTCCACAGAGCTTTCGGGTGGTGAGGCACAGCGTATCAAGCTTGCCACAGAGCTTAGCAGAAAGAGCACCGGAAAGACCATATATATACTTGATGAGCCTACCACGGGGCTGCACTTTGCAGATGTACACAAGCTTGTGGAGATACTGCGCAGGCTCTCAGACGGAGGCAATACTGTAGTTGTTATCGAGCACAATCTCGACGTGATAAAGACAGCTGACTATATAATAGATATGGGACCTGAGGGCGGAGACGGCGGCGGAACCGTCATAGCGCAGGGCACACCTGAGGAGATATGCGAGGTAAAACAGTCATATACAGGCCGGTTTTTGAAACCATATCTGGAAAAAGACAAGGATAAACTTTAAAATTTTATTAAATATGACCTTTTTCAAAAAAAAAGTTTGAAAAATGGGATTTATTGTATATAATAAGAGAGTGTATGTGTAAATTTAAAGATATGGCAGGAAAGGGGCTATTAAAATGGTCGGATCAGATATCGGAATCGATTTAGGAACAGCAAGTATACTTGTTTATATAAAAGGAAAGGGTGTTGTGTTAAAGGAGCCTTCAGTAGTAGCCTTTGACAGGGACACCAACAAGATTAAGGCAATCGGAGAGGAAGCACGCCTCATGCTCGGAAGGACACCGGGTAATATCGTTGCAGTCAGACCGCTGCGTCAGGGCGTTATCTCAGATTATACAGTTACAGAGAAGATGATCAAGCACTTCATTCAGAAGGCACTTGGTAAGAAGAGCTTCAGAAAGCCGCTCGTGAGCGTATGTGTGCCAAGTGGTGTTACAGAGGTTGAGAAGAAGGCCGTTGAGGATGCTACATTTGCAGCAGGAGCCAGAGATGTTAAGATTATCGAGGAGCCAATCGCAGCTGCAATCGGTGCAGGTATTGATATTTCAAAGCCATGCGGAAATATGATAGTAGATATCGGAGGCGGTACATCAGATATAGCAGTTATCTCACTCGGTGGTTCGGTAGTCAGCACATCTATCAAGATAGCCGGAGATGATTTTGATGAGGCAATTGTCAGATACATGAGAAAGAAGCATAACCTTCTCATCGGAGAGAGAACAGCTGAGGATATCAAAATCAAGATTGGTACATGCTACCCTCTCGCGCAGCCGGAGACAATTGAGGTAAGGGGAAGAAACCTTGTAACAGGACTTCCAAGGACTATTACAGTCAGCTCAGAGGAGACAGAGGAGGCACTTCGTGAGGCAACTCTTCAGATAGTTGAGGCAGTGCACTCAGTACTTGAAAAGACTCCACCGGAGCTTGCAGCCGATGTCGCAGACAGAGGAATCGTGCTTACAGGAGGCGGTTCACTGCTCAGAGGTCTTGAGGAGCTTATCGAGGAAAAGACCGGCATCAATACAATGACTGCAGAGCAGCCTATGACATGTGTTGCTATCGGTACAGGAAAGTATGTAGAGTTCCTTGCAGGCAAGAGAGATGAAGAATTCTAGAATATACGTTTTATAACAGGCAGCCGTGAGGGCGATGATATGTCCCTGCATTGCAGGAATGTATTGTCGCTTTTTTGTTAATATTGTTACAAATGGGGATATTACAGTCAGGGGGATTAGTGAACAAAATAAAGGATATTGGGAGAGGCGTAATCAATCTGGTATTTCCACCGCGCTGTCCGGTATGTGATGGTATAATTGGTCCGGTTGAGAGATATATACACAGCAGATGCTGTGAAAAGCTCTTTCCGGTTGAGCAGCCGCAGTGTATGCGCTGCGGGAAGCCGGTTTTGTCTGAGCGAAGAGAGTATTGTGACGACTGCGCACGGGCACTCGAGCATCACAGGCAGATGCGGGAGGATGACAGCTACAGGCAGGGCAAGGCACTTTTTGCATACAAGGGCAGCATAAAGCAGACCATGTACAGGTTCAAGTATTCAAACAGACGTGAGTATGCGGATTATTTTGCACAGACAGCAGTGGAAAGATATTCGGACTGGATACAGAGATGTGGGATAAATGTTATTATTCCGGTGCCGATGCACCGTAAAAAAATGCGCCAGAGAGGCTACAATCAGGCAGAGTGTTTTGCAAGGGCATTGTCTGAAAAAACAGGCATAAGGATGTCAAAAGGGCTTGTGCGCAGAGTGAAAAATACCAGTCCACTCAAGACAATGGGGTATGTTGAACGCAGAAATTGTCTCGAGGGGGCTTTTCAAGTGGCGGATAGTATTGTACAATATGACCAAATACTAATAGTAGATGATATATATACTACAGGCAGTACGGCGGAGTCGATTGGGCACGAGATAGCAAAGAAATGTCCCGGCCGTGTATATGTGCTGTGTATTTGCATAGGACAGGGAAGTTAGGAGGGTTTTATCAGATGAGAATATCTAATTGCAAGGGCTGTGGCAGAATATTTAATGTACTGTCAGATGAGCAGTACTGCCCGAACTGCCAGAAGAAAATGGATGAGAAATTTGATATAGTAAAGAGATTCGTTGAGGATAATCCAAATGTGCCGGTTGAGACAGTGGCCAAGGAGACGGATACATCCATGAAGCAGATAAACAGGTGGATACGTGAGGAGAGACTTTCGTTTTCACCGGATTCATCATATGGCATACCATGCGAGAACTGTGGCAGGATGATACGCACAGGCAGGTTTTGTGATGAATGCAAGACAAAGCTGACAAACACACTCCGCAGTGCGCTTGACACGCCAAAGAGCCAGGATAAGCAACTGTGGCAGCAGGATGATAAAAACCGCATGAGATACATCAGGTAGCAGGTAAGAGGATGATTTATGATTAACGAAGAAAAAGTAAGGGAACTGTTTAATATTGCCCTTTGTGACAGTAAAAGCGATGACAGCCGTATACAGAAGCAGTCCGCAAGCTACTACGGATGGGACTATATATGGAAAGAGGGATTAAAAAGCTTTTTTACAGGTACATTCGCATTTGCAGGTCTTGTTGTGATGTGGGTGGCTGTCAATGCAGGAGAGCTTTTGGACAAAATAAATAAGCTTGATTTTAAGACAATAGGTGTCACGATTGGCATACTGTATATTGCGTTTATGGCGGTTTACATTTTTGTCACAATTGTGGTGTATACTGCAAGATATAAGGCTGGCAGAAGGCAAGTGCGCAGATACGCAAATCACCTGAAGGCAGTGGGCAGAATATATTCTCGTGAGGAAAAAATTAAGCGTTAGGGAGGCTTTATGAATAAGTTACTGGAAATTAAGGATAAGGCAGTCAAATTTTGCGGTGAGTATGAGCATTTTATACTTCCGGTTCTTAAGTTTGCCGTTGCATTTATCGCATTTATAACAATAGATTTAAATATCGGCTATATGGCGAAAATCAGCTCGATGCTTGTGGCACTGCTTTTAGCACTTGTGTGTGCACTGCTTCCGGTGAATGCAATACTCTGGATAGCTTCGATTATGATACTTTTAGATATGTATGCGCTGTCCATAGAGGTTTTTGCCATCACGTTTGTACTTTTTTTAGTATTGTATTTTGTCTATTTTCGTTTTGCACCGAAGGATGGCATGCTTGTGATACTCACACCTATATGCTTTCAGCTTCACATACCATCTGTGTTGCCGGTTGCAGCAGGTCTTTTAAGAAGAGCTTATTCGGTAGTTGCAATAATATGCGGCACGTTGCTGTACTATTTTCTTGACGGAATCAGACAGAATGCATCAGCGCTTGCAGAGGTGGTAGATAAAAAGGGGCAGAGCACTACAAAGCTCAATGTGACAATGGGACAGCTTCTGGAAAATAAAGAGATGCTTATAGTTATGGCAATTTTTGTTATCACTACACTGGTGGTGCATCAGGTCAGACGATTGAAAATCAACAATTCATGGACTGTTGCAACCATTGCGGGAGGGCTCATACAGTTTGTTGCACTTGTTGTTGCCTATCTGGTGCTTGGACTGCCGGAGAAGATAATCTGGCTTGTGCTTAGTACTGCAGCTGCTATTTTTGCAGGAGTTATCATACAGTTTATATTTATGAATCTTGACTATGCACGTACTGAAAACGTACAGTTTGAGGATGACGAATACTACTATTACGTCAAGGCAGTTCCAAAGAAGATGATTGCCAAGGAGGAAAAAGTTGTAAAGCACTTTGGCAATACAGGAAGCCTTGGAAAGAAGATTCCGAGACATAATCAGGAAAATATCAGCAAAGAGGCTATTGCAAAAGATCTCGAAATAGACGAAAATATATTTGAGGATGACAAATAGTTGTTACATAGTATAAGAGAAAGGAGAGCGCTATGGATAATGTGAGCGGTGTATTGATACGCTTCAAGGATCAGTTCCTTACATTCACAAATGTGCCGGGCATAAAAATCGGTGTGATAGACATTATAGAGATACTTATTATTTCAGTGCTCTTCTATCATATACTTCTGTGGATAAAGACTACGAGGGCATGGAATCTGTTCAAGGGTCTTATTATCATACTATTGTTTGTACTTGTTGCAGCATTGTTTCAGATGGATACGATACTGTGGCTTGCTGAGAAGCTCTTCAATATAGGACTCGTGGCACTTGTTGTTATTTTCCAGCCTGAGCTTCGAAATGCCCTGGAGAATATCGGTGGCAAGACCTTTCTGGGTGATTTTTTCAATACAGGAAAGGGCGAGATAGAGAAATTTTCTGACAAGACAATCGACGAGCTGGTGCGTGCATGCTTTGCGATGGGCAGGGTAAAGACAGGAGCGCTAATAGTCATGGAGGATGAGATAAATCTGGGAGAGTATATCAGAACAGGAATAGATGTGGATGCCATACTTACAAGTCAGCTCCTCATCAATATTTTTGAGAAAAACACACCGCTTCATGACGGAGCGGTTATCGTGCGTGGCAACCGTGTGGTGTCAGCTACATGTTACCTTCCGCTATCAGACAGCCTGTCACTCTCGAAGGATTTGGGAACCAGACATCGTGCAGCGGTCGGAGTCAGCGAGGTAAGTGATTCACTCACCATCATAGTCTCAGAGGAGACAGGAGCTGTTTCTACAGCATACAAGGGGCAGATTGAGCACGATATAGATGCCGATCATCTACGCACACAGCTTAAGCTCCTGCAGAACAGACATAGGGAGCCGGGTAAGTTTGAATTAATTAAAAGGAGGTTTAAGAATGGGAAAGAAGCTTCTAAAAACCTTCACAAATAATATAGGCTTTAAAATACTTGCGATAGCATTTGCATTTATACTCTGGCTTGTGGTCTACAATCTCAATGACCCGGTCAAGACAAAGACATTTACCACAACAGTCACCGTCACAGGCCGTGATTCGGTTGTTGACAAGGGGCTATGGCCTACCATCAAGGATTCGGAAAAGACCATCAGCTTTTCGGTATCAGGCAAGAGAAGCTATCTGAACGAGCTTGATGATTCTGATTTTTACGCAAATGTCGACCTTGCAAATATCATAGTAGATAAGGATGATACGAATAAGGCAAGCGTAAAGGTAGATATTGGATGCACCAAGTACAGACATTCGATTACCTTCAACGGTGGAGACCATATGCTCCCGCTTTCGGTTGAAAAATATATGCAGAAGCAGTTTGAGGTAAAGGTATCATTGGATGGAAGTCTCTCAGGTGCTAAAGCACTGGGAAACAAGCCACAGGCAAATCCAAAGGTAGTAAAGGTCGGAGGCCCTGAGTCTATTGTTTCAACTATAGCATCGGCCAATGTAAATATAAAGGTCGATGACAATACCATAATATCAGATAATCAGATAACTGATCGCGGTGATCTCACGCTGATTAATGATGATGGCGATGAAGTCGATATATCAAAGCTTGATGTGGACAGCCAGTATCAGTCTATATCTGTGACGGTTGATGTCTTAAGCACCAAGGAGGTGCCTATCAAGTGTACGACGACAGGCTCACCGGCAGGTGGAAAGAGCGTGCTCGGAGTGGAGCTTTCAGAGGAGTCTGTTATGCTCAAGGGCAATGCAGAGGCCTTGAACAATATCACATCTATAGATGTGGGACCAATCGATATATCGGGCGCAACAGACGATATAAGTACATCTGTTGACCTGACAGGATATATGCCGGATGGAGTTTTTATAGTGAATTCATCCAAGGCAAAGCTCAGTATAGATATAAAGATTGAAACAAATGCGACTTCAACCATGACGCTGAACAGTTCCAATATCACATATGACGGACTTGAAGAGGGATATACGCTTACATTTGTAACAGATAAGAGCAGTGTCATAGTAAGCGGCACCAAGTCTGATATAGATACACTTTCGGGAACTACACTGAAGGGTAAAATTGATGTGACAGGCCTTGATGCAGGTACACATACAGTGACGGTAAAGCCGAATCTGGATGAGACCAAGTACACATGGGGCGAGATAAAGGTTCAGATAGTTATCGGAAGGGAAGGTGTCGGAGGCGGCACAGCGGGAACTGATGGTACAGGAACAGCCTCGGGCTCAACAACAGGCGGTACAATATCAGGCGACACCGGATCAGGAAGCACCGGCACAGGTGGTACGTCATCGGGCAGCACATCGTCAGGAAACACCGGCTCTGACAGTTCATCACATTGATAGATATATAACCGAAAAGAGGTAATAAAAGTGGTAGCACAAAAAATAATAATCAAGAATCCTACCGGATTACATTTACGTCCGGCCGGCAATCTCTGCAAAGAGGCAATGAAATTTAAATCAAAGGTAACATTTATATATGACGAGAAAAATGTAGCTAATGCAAAGAGTGTACTTTCAGTGCTTGGAGCATGCATAAAGTCAGGCGATGAGATAGAGCTTATCTGCAATGGCGAGGATGAGAGCGAGGCGCTTGAACACCTTATACAGTACATCAAGGATGGACTCGGAGAGTAGTACACAAGGAAACAGGTATACATGGAGAAACATATATGGAGAAGCTTTTAACCATAGTCGTTCCGGCTTACAATGTTGAAAAGTATATAAAGAACTGTCTTGACTCGTTTATAGATTTGTCTGTGCTCAGAAGTCTGGAGATACTCATAGTGGATGATGGTTCCACAGATTCCACAGCCAGCCTGGCACATACCTACGAGCAGAAATATCCATACAGCTTCAAGGTACTCTCTAAGGAGAACGGAGGCCATGGATCTACCATCAACTATGCGATACCGCGCGCAACAGGAAAGTATTTCAAGGTGGTGGATGGTGATGACTGGCTGGACAAGAGCCTTCTGCCACAATTTGTACAGCTTTTGAAGCACACGCACTCGGATGTCATATCCAATGACTTCAACCTGGTCGATGATAGGACAAAGAAGGTCACAAAGCGCAGAAAGGCAGTGTCCAACTCTTATCACTACAACAGGGAGTGGGGCTTTGCTGAGGCAGTCATGGATCCGCTGATCACTATACATTCCATGACCATCCGTACTGATGTATTGCAGAAGAATGATATTCGTGTGGATGAGCACTGCTTCTACGAGGACCAGGAGTATATACTCTACCCTATACCATACTGCACAAGCATCACGTTTTCACCGCTGCCACTGTATCAGTACAGGCTTGGCAGAAGCGGGCAGAGTGTGGACATAAAGATGATGATCAAGCGCCATGACCAGCACCTTAAGGTGCTTGATGCACTGTTTGAGTACAACAACGTGCACGGAAATCTGCAGACCTACAAGAAGCAGTACCTTGAGCGCGGCATAGCCGAAGCGGTCGATGATGAGTACCAGATATTTCTGGCAAAGGGCAATGCTGCAAGGAACGTTGAGCAGATGAAGAAGTTTGACGAGATGTTGCGTGAGGAGCACCCGGGAGTGTACCAGGCGTGCAGCAGGAAGAGCGTCTGGATGCTTAGAAAAACAGGGTTTAAGATATTTCCGATGGCAGCATGGGTCTATAGCAGACTGCGTGGTAATTAATTTTATGAATAGGCGTTAATGAGTATGCAATACTCTTTTTAATAATAGTAATCAGGACGGATAGAACAGTTAATGAGTAAAATATTATCAATCATAATACCAACATATAATGCAGAAAAGTTTCTGAATAAGGGGCTGTCGTCATTTCTGGTATGCAGGGATACAGATGCACAGACAGCACAGCACAACTGTAAAATGGCAACGGAGGGCCGCTTTGAGGAAATAGATATTGACAAGGCTATACTCGATAAGCTTGAGGTGATAGTCGTAAATGACGGCACACCTGACAGCAGTGTTGAAGTGGCGCAGAAATTTGTGGATTGGTATCCGGATACTTTTGTCATAGTAAATAAGACAAATGGCGGACATGGTTCTGCAATCAACACAGGCGTGGAGCATGTGAGCGGAAAGTATTTCAAGGTGGTCGATGCAGATGACTGGGTAGATACGCTTGCGTTGAAGCATCTGATTGAATATCTCGAGCGTATAGATTCGGATGCGGTGGTACAAAGCTTCAGGTATTATGACATATCAAAGGATGAGTACAGACCGGCAGATGTGAAGGTACCTGATTTTACAAGAGAGTACAATTTAAAGGATATAGTCAATATGTGGGATGATGTATATGATGGTCTATCATTTCACGGAGTGATATATAACACAGGGTTCTATAAAGCGCTTGGATATAAGCTCACAGAGCATGTATTTTACGAAGACCAGGAGTATGCAACCGTTCCGTTTTCGTATGCAAAAACTGTCAGATTTATTCAGGAAGAGTTGTATGTATACAGAGTTGGAGATGTAAATCAAAGTGTTTCAGCAGCGAGTCAGGTGAAGCGTCTTCCGGATTTGGAGCAGGTTATATTTAATGTACTTGAGGCAGAGAAGAGCTTTGCAAAAATGCCACAGGGTGGAAAGGAACACTTTATCAGAAAGACGTCGGGCATAATCACAAGCTATTATCAAATAGCTTTGATAAAAAATACCGACAGACAATCCGGCAGAGCGATAGTAGAGCGGTTTAACATGAAACTCGCTCAAAAAAGTGCACTTATGTATGAGGCAGTACAGCGTAAATATAAAGTATTTCGGCTGTTTAATAAGCTGCATGTGAGCAACAGCTTTTACGAGAATCAATTTGCAAAGCTGCTTGAGCTTGCCAAAAGGGTTGGCAGAGCAGACAGGCTGTACAGAAAATAATGCTGACTACCATTGTTAAAATATAGTGACAGATAGCGATATAAGTGGAAATTAATATATAGAAACAGGAATTAGACAGGATATGGAAACAGAAAATAAAAAGATACTATCAATAATAATACCGACATATAATGCAGAGCAGTTTTTGGATAAAGGGTTATCATCATTTATTATTGATGATAACTCTCTTTTAAATATGCTGGACATTATTGTTGTGAATGATGGCTCTACCGATAATAGTGTGGAGATTGCACAAAAATATGTAAATAAATATCCTGACGTGTACCGGATACTGAATAAAGAAAATGGTGGTCATGGCTCGGCAATTAATGAAGGAGTAAAAATAATAAAAGGAAGTTATTTTAAGGTAGTAGACGCTGATGACTGGGTAAACACTGATGTATTGAAAGAAACTATCTGTTATCTTAAATATAATGAAAATAAACATGAGAATTTCGCAGATGCAGTGCTGATGAGCTATAGATCATATGTTCTACAGAGAGAAAATACTGATGAATATCCGTACGACGATAAATATATAACAAAAAATGGTGGACCATATAATGCCGGATATGTAGATGAGCATTTATACGATTTCTGGTGGGGGCTGAGTCTGCATGGGGTGATATATAATACGCAGTTTTATAGAAATACATGTGTGACACTCTCTGAGGGAGTGTTTTACGAGGATCAGGAGTTTTCGATAATTCCAATGGCATATGCCGAAAGTATCTATGCATATGATAAGGCACTTTATGAGTATAGAGTCGGTGATGTAAATCAGAGCGTTTCGATAGAAAGCTCACTGAAGAGGCTTGACCATTATGAGAAGGTTATCATGAAGCTGATTGAGGCAGGCCGGGATGCGGAGCACTTTAGTATAGGTGGAAAGCAGCTGTGGTTTGATAAAACAAGCAAATTTATCAACGATTATTTGCAGCTTTGCCTGATTAGAAACACTGATAAAAAACAGCTTAGAAAAAGGATGAAGCTGTTTGTCAGTCAAATCGAAAAAAAGAATACAGATATGTATAAATGTGTAAATAAGAATTATAAAGTATTTTGTATGTTGAATAAAATGCATATGAGCGATAAGGTTTATCAGAACTATTTTATACGCCTGTTACATATTGTGCGTCATTAGGAAGCTTTTTCTTATCATAATGATGAATAATATGTCTAAATAATCGGAAAATATGTGACAAATCTCACTTGAGGCATATATAAGAAAGTGATAAAATATGGTGCTGTGAGAATAATATAAAATTAAGATAAAGAGGACAAAGATGAAGAAGAAAAGTATAAAACTCCTGGTAGTTTTGGCCTGTGTGCTTATGGCATTGGGAATGGCAGGCTGTGGAAAGAAAGCATACAAGACATTCCCTGAAAAGTACAAGCTTGCATCAGTTGATGTAGGTGGAATGACTGCTGACGAGGCAAAGAAAGCCATAAAGACTGCAGTAGGCAAGTATAAGATATCAGTGAAGCTTGACGATGCATCATTTGATATGACATCAGAGGATTTAGGGCTTAAGTATAATGACAAAGCAAATCTTCAGGAACTGATAAATGCGGCCAATAAGGATAAGGAGCCGGAAAAGCAGGTGAAGCTTTTTAAAATGGATAAGTCTGATGAGCTGGAGACTGCTCTTGTAGACTCTTATATCACTGCAAAAACACAGTCACAGTCTGATGCAACGGCACAGAGTGATACGGATACAGATGCAAAGGATGACGAACAAAAGACGACTGAGACAGATACACAGACCTTTGATATGAGGTCAATTGTGCCATATCGTGCTACAATAGCATACAATGCAGAGGCAGGACAGTTTGAGGGTGTTGATGGTGTATCGGGAGATGCACCGGTATATGACAATGCAGCTGCAAATCTTACAAGTGCTGTAAAGGAGCTGAAGGATAAGGTAGAGCTTACATCTGAAACAGGATATGTTGATGGAGAAAAGGCTGCAGATAGCGATTTAGTAAAGAAATCATTAAAAGAAGCCAATGCATATCTTGACGTGACAGTGACATGTAATTTCACACCGGCAACAGGCGAGGCTGCTACAGAGACTGTAGGAAAGGACCAGATAGCCCAGTGGCTTATAGTGGGAAATGATGGATTGTCAGTTTCTCTTGATGGTGAGAATATGGCTACATACTGTACAGAGCTTGCTAAAAAGCATGATGTATCAAAGAAGAAAACAGGGCAGTTTAAGACAACAGGCGGAAGTATAATAAATGTGCCTGTAGCATCATCAGGACAGACTGTAGATGGAAACAAGCTGTATGAGGCGATTGCTGAGGCAATAAATAATAAGAAGTCTGCAACAGTGGAAGCAGTTTACAGTGAGGCAAAGGAAGAAGAAACAGGTGAATATGTCACATATGGTGGCAACTACTGTGAAGTGGATCTTACTAACCAGATGGTATATGTATACAAGAATGGAGAACTGGTAGTATCAAGTCAATGTGTGACAGGATGTATTTCTAAAGGACACGGAACACCTACCGGAGTGTATTCTATCTTCTCAAGAGATAAGGATAGATACTTAAGGGGAGACGGATATAAGTCATGGGTTAATTTCTTTATACCATTCAATGGTGGAATTGGATTCCATGATGCTTCGTGGAGAAGTACCTTCGGTGGAAATATCTACCTGTACAGCGGCAGCCATGGCTGCATAAATATGCCTTATTCAGCTGCAAAGAAGCTATATGAGAATGTAACATTAGATGAAAAAGTAATTGTATATGGTGGTGTTGACAAGGTGGCCGGCAAGGCACAGAGTTTTGGCGGGTCTGACTCTTATAATGTGACAGAGGGCGACGGAGCATTCAACCTCGGTGTGACAGCAGAGGATAATGCAAAGCTCACATACTCAAGTGATAATGAGGGTGTAGTTAGAGTGGATGAGAACGGTAATGTAACAATAGCAGGCGTAGGAACTGCTACAATCACTGTTAAGTCCGAGGCTACAACAAGCTATAAAGCCGGCAGCAAGACGATTACAATCACTGTAAATGCAAAGCCACAGCCAAACCAGACACCATCTGTGACAATAGGATGCGGTAATAAAACTGTAACAGAGGGAGATGCACCATTCTCTCTCGGAGCGAGTGCTTCAAACGGAGCAGGACTTTCTTACCAGTCAAGTGATCCTTCAGTTGCATCTGTAGATGGTGCCGGAAATGTGACTATCTACAGGGCCGGTACCGTACAGATTACAGCTATAGCCGGTGAAATGGCAGGCTGGAATAGTGCAAGCAGCTCAATAACCGTAACAGTAAATCAAAAACCACAGCCACAGCCTGTGACACCGACTGAACCATCAGAGCAGCCACAGCAGAACTAGAGCAGACATAATAGAGCTGGAACAATATAATATAACAAACGAAATACAACAAAGAAAAGTGCCGGAAACGGCACTTTTCTATTATATTGCATAATTATTTACAAAATGTGACATATTCTTAATACTTTTTTTGTGACTTCTAAAAATAGACAAAAGAAATGAAGTGTAGTAATATAACATAGGATTAAACCGAAAAATAATGTTACGATATGTAAAGGGTAGGAAAATGGAAAACAACGAACCAATAAGAGATCAGGAAATTGAAATCGATTTAGTAGCGCTGTTTCACGAATTAGTGAAGCACTGGAAGGCACTTGTGGCATCAATGGTGCTTCTTGCAGCAGTATTTGGATTATACTCCAAGATTACTTTTGTACCGGAGTATGAGGCATCAGCAGAGATGTATGTACTGACCAAGTCTACTTCCATCACCAGTCTGGCTGATATCCAGGTAGGCTCAAGTCTGACAAACGACTATGAGTATGTCATCACAGGCAGGACAGTTTTATCACAGGTAATTGATAATCTGGATATGGATGAGACATATGAGCAGCTTAGCAAGAGGGTTTCGATAGAGAATCCGACAGATACACGTGTGCTCAAGATTGTAGTTACAGACACTGATTTAGAAGCCTCAAAGACAGTGGCAGATGAGATTGCAAAGGTTTCATCACAGTATATAGCTGACAATATGGATCAGTCACAGCCAAAGATTATCCAGACAGCATATGCTTCAAAGACACCGGTGAATAATAATATCCTTAAAAATACAGTTATCGGTGCAGTACTCGGACTGTTCCTTGCAGCCGGTATAGTTGTACTTGGATACATGCTTGACGATACAATCTCCAATGCAGATGATATGGAGACCAGAACAGGCCTCAAGGTGCTTGCATCACTTCCTGTTGATGAGACAGAGTATGATGGAGTAAAGTCAAAGAAAAGAAAAAAGAAGAAAAACCAGTCATCTAAATCAGACGATAGCAAGAGTAAGAAGAGGGCAGTTTAATGGAAACAGTAGTTATTAATCAGATAAAAGATCAGAGCTATACAATGAAGGAGTCTCTTCGAGCTCTTAAAACAAGCATAAGCTTTAGTGGAAAGGGTGTGAAGTCTATCCTTTTTACCAGCAGCGTGCCAAATGAGGGAAAGACAACCGTAGTTATGGATCTGGCTCGTTCGATGGCAGATTCTAAGAAGTCAGTCCTTGTAGTAGATACCGATATGCGTAAGTCAGTCCTTGTAGGACGACTCAGAGCAAAGGTGGAGGGAGGCGGCAAGATATATGGCCTCTCGCATTATCTTTCAGGTCAGGTGTCTTTGGACAAGGTAATATATGCGACAAACATCAAGGGCGTGTTCATTCTTTTTGCAGGACATGAGGTACCAAATCCTACAGAGCTTCTTGAGACAGAGGAGTTTAGAGAACTTATCAAGTTTGGAGAGAAAAATTTTGATTACGTGCTTGTCGATACACCTCCTACAGGTGCTGCGATTGATGCGGCCGTAGTTGGAAAGAATGTAGACGGAGCTGTAATAGTTGCAGCTCAGAATGTCACAAGCAGCCGTGCAATCATTAATACAAAGCGTACACTTGAGGACTCTGGGGTCAGGATTCTTGGAGCAGTGCTCAATAAGTGCAAGTTTGAAGAGTCTAAGTATGGTCATTACTATGGAAACTACTATGGTAATTACTATGGTAATTATTATGGCAGAGATGAGGATGAAAAGTAATAGCTACAGACACAAATGAATGACGGAGAATGGTGCAGATGAAAAAAAAGAAAAATATAATTATTACGGCAGTAATGATTGTACTTATTGCCATTATAGCAATAATACTTGTAAGGATTAACAACAGTAATGTCAGTAAGAAAGAAGATAAAGACATAAAGCCGGGTACAGAGGCGGTTAATACAAATTCCGGTACACAGACTGTGGATGACAGCACTACGGACAAATCAGGTATAGAGGAGTTTGCGCTATTTGGTGTTGACAGCCGCTCTGATCAGCTTGATAAAGGAACACGTTCCGACTCCATTATGGTAGTCAGGGTTGATCATGATGCTAAGAAAATCCGTATGGTATCTATTTTCAGAGACTGTATGATGAATATTGATGGTCATGGATACCAGAAGGTGACACATGCACATGCGTTTGGTGGACCCGAGCTTGCAGTGGATACACTTAACAAGAATCTGGACTTAGACATAAAGAATTATGTCACAGTCAATTTCAATACAGTCGGTGAGATTATAGATGAGGTCGGAGGCATAGTACAGGATATTGATGCTTCTGAGGCAAAGGTGATAAACGGATATATTGATGAGGTTAATAAGGTACGTGGAACAAGCTCATCCCATATTGATTCAGCCGGCACATATACACTTGATGGAACACAGGCAGTTGCATATTCCAGAATACGTTATACCGCCGGAGGAGACTACAAGCGTGCTGAAAGACAGAGAACAGTTCTATTCAAGGTATTTGAATCAGCTAAGCAGATGAATACAGCAGCAAAGATTAAGATGGTATCAGACCTGATTGGGCATGTCAATACTAACTATAATACCGATGAGATTCTTTCAGTATTTAAGAATCTTGCAGATTATACAGTAGAGGATTCGACAGCATATCCACAGGTGTTCTATGGTGGAAAGGTTGATGGTGCATGGGTTGAGGTGCCTACTACACTTGCAGACATGGCTACAGGAGTGCATCAGTTCCTTGAAGGTGATACAGGCTATACTCCTAGTGCAACTGTAAACGAATACAGCAGTGCATTATCAGGAAAAGTAAGTGGACCAAATAATGATTTAACAAATACAGATTTTGGGGATTAAATATGAACTTCAGACAAAATGGAGATAAGTACCTCATCACAATAGAAGCAATTGCACTGATAGTTGTGCTGGTATTTGGAGCAGTGCATTTTGTGATGCCGGGGAACAATGCAAATAAGAAAATAACAGAGAGCCAGCAGGAAACACAGAATCCTACTCAGGTGACTGATGGAACTCAGCAGGTACAAGCTGATGGGCAGCAGGCTGCACCGGCATTTACTCCGTCAGATTCGGTCAAGGCAAAGCTGTCTTCTATGACAACAGAGGAAAAGGTAGCTCAGCTATTCATTACGAGACCGGAGGAGATTACAGGTGTATCACAGTTTACACAGGCCGGTAACAAGACAAAGGCAGCTATAGGCACATATCCTCTTGGTGGTTTTGTGTTCAGACAGGAGAATTTCTCAGGAGAAGCCGCGGTTACAAAGATGATGAGTAGTTTACAGTCATTTTCACAGGAAAGGCTGGGTGTGAATCTGTTTCTTGCAATCAATGAAGAAGGTGGAGAAAGACTTCCTCTTGCTTCAGCTAATGGATATGAGGCACAGCAGGTTCCATCACAGCTTGGAGATGCTGATGCAGCGGGCAGCAGTGCAGGAAAGATAGGCTCATATATGGCTACCAATGGTCTTAATATGAATTTTGGACCGACAGCGGATATAGCATATGGTGATAATGCGGATAACGATACATATGCATTTGGCAGCGAGTCAGCGACTGTAGGTGACTGTGTTGCAGCACAGGTAAGCAGCTATAATAGCGCAGGAATCAATTCTGTTGCAAAGTGCTTTCCGGGAAAAGGAAAGGCTACTACAGATTCAGCTACAGGAATGCTTTGGATGACAGATAAGCTGGAGGATTTAGAGGTTTCTGATTTTGTACCATACCAGAAGGCAATTGAAGCAGGTGTTCCGGCAGTCATGATGGGAAATGTACTTTGCCAGAGTGTGACAGGAGAGGAAACCACACCATGCTCTACATCAGCTGGTGCCGTAAACTATATGAGAACTACTATGGGCTTTAATGGTCTTTTGATTACAGATGATTTGTCAGATGCATCTCTTAATAAGGTATGTACACAGGATGAGGCAGCTGTGGCAGCTGTTAAGGCAGGAATGAGCATGCTTTATGTTTCAACAGGCTTTGAGAGCAGCTATAATGCAGTGTTGTCTGCAGTTAACAGTGGTGAGATACCGGCAGAAAAATTAGATGATGCAGTTGGAAGAATTCTTACAACAAAAGGAATTTAATATGTGCAAATAAAAGTAAATCCGTTATACTATAGAGTATAGCGGATTTTTGTTATATATTTTGTATATTTAAAGGAGAATTGTTGATATGTCAAATTGTTTTATCCCGGCAAATATTCTTTTGCCAAACGATGGAATAGATATGGAAAAATGGTCAGTTATTGCCTGTGACCAGTTTACAAGTCAGGCGGATTATTGGGATGCTGTGGAAAAGTATGTGGCTGATACACCGTCAACGCTTAATGTGGTGTTCCCCGAGATATATCTGGGAACAATTACGAAGCAGGAGAATGATTGCAATTCGTCAGGGGATGGTGTCAAAAATGACAAAGAAACCGACAGAAAAACAAAATATGCTTCAATGACAGATGATGACAGAATCAAATATATCAATACCACTATGGATACATACCTCACAGATGGAACCTTAAAGCAGGCAGTGACAGAGGGCTACGTGCTGGTCGAGCGTACTACGGATTCAGGGGTGCGTCTTGGCATAGTTGGACTTATTGATCTGGATGACTATGATTTCGACCCGAAAAAGAAGACTCTCATCAGAGCTACTGAGGGGACTGTAATCTCTCGTATACCTCCGAGAGTAAAAATAAGAGAGAATGCAGCTATTGAACTGCCACATGTTATGTTGCTTGTTGATGATCCGATAGACGGACAAAATACTGATGGATGCATGGAAGCTTCAAGGGAAAACGTTATAAATATAGGAGCTGTAAAGCATGGTATAATCGAGGGTGTGTATGCCATTAGGGATACTTTTCGTAAGCTTTACGATACAGATCTTATGCAGGGAGGCGGACATATCCGCGGCTATGCTATTGAGGGTGAAGCGGCAAAGCAGGTGACAGAGGCATTTGCAGCAAAACAGGAAAGCTGTGGAGGCTTTTTGTTTGCAGTAGGTGATGGAAACCATTCCCTTGCAACAGCGAAGACCTGCTGGGAAAATATCAAAAAATCCGGAAAATTCACAGAGGAGCAGTTGAAAACTCATCCTGCAAGGCATGCTCTTGTGGAAATCTGTAATCTGCACAGTGAGGCGCTTGAGTTTAAGCCTATTCACAGACTGCTTACAAATGTCGATGTAAAGGATATGCTGTCATTTTTCGAAGCTGAAATCGTAAAACAGGGACTTGAGAGCGTTGAGGGTGATGAAATAGTATTTGAGTATGTTGAATCAGGAAGCTGTGACAGTGCAAAACCGGCAAATGGAATAAATATTACAAACCGTGGTGACCGCCTCCCGGTTGAGATACTTCAGGGTATTTTAGATAAGTATCTTGAGATACATGACAATGTGGAAATAGACTATATCCATGGTGATGAGGCACTTCACGGACTGGTTAAGGAGACTAAGGGATGTGGAATTTTTCTTCAGTCGATAGACAAAAGCACATTGTTCCCTGCAATAAATGCGGGCGGGGTGCTTCCCAGAAAGACATTCTCAATCGGAGAAGCGAATGAGAAGAGATACTATATGGAGTGTCATAAGATATCTATGTAGCTTTGATTTACATAAGATGTCAATTTTATCACATTAATAAACAATTGATTTTATGAAGTCGAATAATTTAACAAATAATACTGTTTTACTACACAAACATATTTATTAAGTGTATAATATAAGAAAAATCTATTTCACAAGGGGACAATAATGGGAAAATACTTTGGAACAGACGGCTTCCGTGGAGAGGCCAATGTCAATTTAACAGCAGAGCACGCATATCAGATTGGTAGATTTTTAGGCTGGTATTATGGAGAGCTTAAGAAGCAGAAGCAGCTCGACGAGCCGGCGAAGATAGTAATAGGAAAGGATACAAGACGTTCAAGCTACATGTTTGAGTACTCCCTTGTATCAGGACTTACAGCATCGGGAGCAGATGCATATCTATTACACGTTACCACAACTCCATCAGTGGCATATGTAGCAAGAACCGATGATTTTGACTGTGGTATCATGATTTCGGCAAGCCATAATCCATACTATGACAATGGAATCAAGCTTATCAACAGCAATGGAGAGAAGATGGATGAGGAGACAATTCTCCTTGTCGAGGACTATATAGACGGCAAGCTACGCCTGTTTGGTCAAGAGTGGAAGGAATTGCCTTATGCACATAAGGATGCTATCGGATGCACAGTTGATTATGTAGCAGGCCGTAACCGTTACATGGGATATCTCATCTCACTCGGAGTATATTCGTTCAAGGGTATGAAGGTTGGTCTTGACTGTGCCAACGGAAGCTCATGGAACATGGCAAAGTCTGTTTTTGAGGCACTCGGAGCAAAGTGCTATGTCATCAACAATGAGCCTAACGGTCTAAACATCAACAATAATGCAGGCTCTACACATATCGAGGGCTTACAGAAATACGTGGTGGACAATGGACTTGACGTGGGCTTCGCATACGATGGAGATGCAGACAGATGTCTCTGTGTAGACGAACTGGGCAATGTAATCACAGGAGACCATATTCTCTACATATATGGAAAGTACATGAAAGAGAGAGGAAAGCTTGATAACAATACTGTTGTCACAACTGTTATGTCAAACTTTGGACTCTATAAGGCCCTTGATGAGCTTGGAATCGGCTATGCAAAGACTGCAGTAGGTGACAAATATGTATATGAGTATATGCAGCAGAACGGCTGCCGCATCGGCGGAGAGCAGTCAGGACATATCATTTTCTCTAAGTATGCATCAACAGGCGACGGTATCCTTACCAGCCTTAAGATGATGGAGGTCATGATGGCGAAAAAACAGAAGATGAGCCAGCTCTGTGAGGGGCTTAATATCTATCCACAGGTGCTTCAGAATGTGCGTGTGGCTGACAAGGCGGAGGCACTTGCCAACCCTGATGTTCAGGCAGCCATCGAACAGGTTACTGCAGAGCTCGGCGATACAGGTCGTATTCTGGTGCGTGAGTCAGGTACAGAGCCTGTTATCCGCGTCATGGTTGAGGCAGAGAGCGAGGAAATCTGCCAGAAATATGTGGATATGGTCGTTGCAAAATTAAAATAAAGGTTAATGCCAAAGATAATGCACGTAATATACAAAAGCTGTGTGAGAATATCATGCAGCTTTTGCTGTTATCAGGGTTAATAAATGAGTGAATTAAGATAAATTAAGTGGATATAATTTAATCTGTAGAGAGAATAGTAATTAAATTCTGCCGGAGGAAATAGTCTATGCCTGAAATCTTAATTATTTTTATATTATGTGCCGGTATTATTGTAATTGGCATAATATTGTGTATAATTATTAAAGTGAGTCATATGTCTGATGACGAGCAGAAAAAGGACGATGAACGACAGCTTGAGTTCATTCGTGCCTACAAGGAGCATAAAAAAAGACATTGAGTTTAAAGGATTATATAATAAGAGACATACAGGAAAAGTTCAAATATCTTCCGTCAGCGGTATATCTGGCTTTAATCTGCATTGCGATGTATATTTTTGTGTGTCTGCTGCGATATCTTTTCACAATGAGAGAGGTATCACAGGCAGATGAGAGAAGAAAAAAGATAGTGGGCAAAATCTGGCATATGCTGTTCTGCGGCACCTTTGTGGCCTATATGTATACGCTTATAATGATAGTGTATTATTCAAGGGAGCCGGGAAGCAGAACCGGCGTCGCTGATATGGTGCTGTGGAGCAATTGGGGCATGACACTTCAGATGCACGCTTATTTTATAGAAAATATAGTATTGTTTATACCATTTGGGCTTTTGTTTCCACTGGTTTTTAAAAATTGGATGAGATGGTTTACAATACCTGTTGGTGCTTTTATAAGCGCAGCAATTGAGTACACGCAGCTGGTTACCGGCAGGGGATATTGTCAGCTTGATGATTTTGTGACAAATACGGCAGGAGCAGCAATTGGATTTTTTATTTATTTGATATTATATGCAGGGTGGCTGGTATGGAAAAAAATAAGATAAGCATTGTGGTACCATGCTTTAACGAGAAAGAGGCTCTGCCTCTTTTTTATAATAAAATAACTCAGGTGTTTGATCAGATGAGTCAAGAGAGTGAGACAGCGGGATTGTTCTATGAACTGATTATAGTGGATGATGGCTCTATGGACGGGACACTCGATGTTGCAAAGGAGCTTGCCGCAAATGATTCCGGTGTAAAATACATATCTTTTTCACGCAATTTTGGCAAGGAGGCAGCCATGTATGCAGGCTTGCAGCATGCGGTGGGGGAATATGTGGCAATAATGGATGCAGATCTTCAGGATCCCCCGGAAATGCTTCCGAAGATGTATAAGGTCCTTACTAAAGAGGGCTATGATGCTGTCGGTACGAGGCGGGTGACAAGAAGGGGTGAGCCACCGATTAGGTCTTTTTTCGCCAGAAAATTTTACAGGCTCATGAGCAGAATATCAAAGGCAAATATGGTTGACGGTGCACGCGACTACAGGCTTATGAACAGGAAATACGTGGATGCACTGCTGTCGCTTAAGGAATACAACCGGTTTTCAAAAGGACTGTTTGGCTGGGTAGGATTCAAGGTCAAATGGCTTGAGTTTGAGAATGTAAACAGGGTGGCAGGTGAGACAAAGTGGTCATTCTGGCAACTCTTTTTGTATAGCCTTGACGGAATAGTAGCATTTTCAAATGCTCCGCTATACATGGCTTCAATAGCAGGAGTGTTCAGCTTTATTGTCGCAATAATTGCAATGCTCTTTATCATTATCAGGAGACTTGTATTCGGAGATCCGGTAGCCGGCTGGGCTTCGACCGTTGTTATCATACTTTTCATAGGTGGGATACAACTGCTTAGCATAGGCATTTTGGGACTTTATCTGTCGAAGTTATATCTCGAGGCAAAGGACAGACCGATATATTTAATAGGAGAATCAAATATAGAAAAACCTACAGAAAAAAATTAAGGCTTTCTTAAGAATTCTTAATTCGATAGCACATGACATTTTTTTCGGATGTTATGTGCTATAATTTTTTTCGGCAACGTTTATTAATGCATGAAAGAGGACTAAGATGAAAAACGTACTGGAGTGGCTTGAGGCCACAGTGGCAAAATACCCTGACAAGCCTGCATTTTCAGATACTGAAAGCAGCATTACATTTAGGCAGGTGTATGATATAGCAAGAAATACAGGAGCATATCTGGTAGAACAGCTTGGAGTGGACAGAACCCCAGTTGCAGTATTTGCCGGAAGGAAAATGGTGACACCGGCATACTTCCTGGGAGTGGTATATGCAGGCAGACCGTATGCGCCGATTGACGCATCGCTTCCTGACAAGAGAATTGAGAAAATTCTTGAAAATCTGTGCCCAATGGCTATTGTTGCAGACAGGGAAAGTCTTGAGCATGTGGAGAGCATAGTGGATGAGCTGGCAAAGTCAGAAGGCTTCGATAGACCGCAGATATTTATTGCTGAGGATATATCGCGCTTCGAGCAGGTGGCGTGCGCTGATAGTAATTGTAAAATCAGTGAATCAGCAGGAGACGCTGTGACGGATAGTGAGAACGATACAGATGGTGGTGTTGTCGCAAGCTGTGCAGAAAAAACAGATGACAGCTCACTGGAGAAGCTCGCAACAGTCCGCCGACAGATGTCCATGACAGATCCGCTGTATATCATCTACACGTCAGGCTCCACCGGTAACCCAAAGGGAGTCATGACATCGCATCTGTCACTCATGACATACATCAACGCATATTGTGATGTGATGCATATTGAAGGTGAAGATGTGCTGGGCAATCAGTCACCACTTGATTATATAGCAGCGATAAGAGATATTTATCTTCCTCTAAAGACCGGCTGCAGCACGGCTATTATTCCAAAAGAGTATTTTATGGAGCCGAATGTCCTGTTTGATTACATGAATGAGAAGAGGGTCAGCAGTGTAGGCTGGAGCGTTTCGGCATTTACTATTCTCACATCGCTTGGAGCATTTGAGGAGACAGGGCTTAAGAGTCTCAGAAAAATCTGCTTCTCAGGCTCAGTGATGCCATGCAGGGTGTTAAGGAAATGGCAGAAAAATCTGCCGGAAGCGCATTTTGTGAACCAGTATGGACCGACAGAGGCCACAGCCTCATGCACCTACTATAGCGTGGATCACACAGTGGAAGAGGACGAGGTGCTTCCTATAGGAAAAGCCTATGACAATTACAGGGTTTTTCTGATAGATGAGCATGGAAATGCACCGGCTGTCGGAGAACAGGGCGAGATATGTGTATGTGGACCGATCCTTGCGCTTGGCTATTATAATGATCCAAAGAGGACAGCTGCGGCATTTACACTCAATCTACTCAACAAGGCATATCCTGAGCGGATGTACCGCACAGGGGATTATGGAAGGCTCGATGAGGACGGCATACTTCATTTCTGTGGACGTATGGACCGCCAGATAAAGCACATGGGACACCGTGTGGAGCTTGATGAGGTGGAGAATGCCGCCAATGTGGTCGAGGGAGTAGCAGAAAGCTGCGTTATATATAATAAATCAAAAGAGGTGCTGATACTTTTCTACACAGGTGACTGTGACAGGAGAAGCCTTGCGCTGGCACTGAGGGAAGAACTCCCAGGCTTTATGGTACCAAGGAAAATCAAGAAACTGGAGCAGCTTCCTAAGCTTCCAAATGGCAAATATGATATGAAAAAACTGGAGGAAATGTAAAATGAGAGACACGATTTTAGAGATTTTAGAGGAATTAAGACCAGATGTGGATTTTGAGAAGGAGACAAAGCTCATCGATGACAAAATTCTTGAGTCATTTGATATAGTTTCACTCGTATCGGAGCTGACTGATGAGTTTGACATCACAATCAGACCAAAGGATCTGGTTCCGGAGAATTTCAACTCAGTTGATGCAATCGAGAAGCTTGTGAAAGAGCTTGTGGAGGAATAAAGCATATGAGACAGACACCGTACTATGTATTTGATACGGACGAGTTTGCAAAAAGAGCAGCCATGATAAGGGCTGCTCTTGATTGTAAAGGAGGACGTAGGATACCGCTTTGCTTTTCGATAAAGGCAAACCCATTTCTGCTTCACAGGCTGCCGGAAGGCTTAGACCATGTGGAGGTGTGCAGCCCGGGAGAGCTTGAGATTTGTATAGCACTGGGCGTGAAGCCGGAGAGCATCATCTATTCAGGTGTGATGAAGGAAAAATGCGATATAGAGCGAGCAGTTTCATATGGCGCCGGGATACTGACCTGTGAGAGCATAAGGCATGCGGCGCTGATATCAGAAGTGATGCTTGAATGTATACCGGAAGGTGCGCATGAAGCCGGATTTGTCGAAACGAAAGCACAGGTCATACTGCGCCTGACAAGTGGCAACCAGTTTGGCATGTCGCTTGATGATATTGAGTATATCCTCTCACACCCGGATGAGTTTAAAGGCATATCTGTAATGGGGCTTCACTATTATTCAGGAACACAGAAGAGCCTACGAAAAATAAATAAGGATCTGGAAAAAATAAAGCCTGCACTTGCCATGTTAAAGGACAAATACAGCTTTGAGCCACAGCTTGTAGAGTATGGCCCGGGGCTTTGCGTGGAGTATTTTGAGGATGACTGGCAGGAAAAGGAAAAACAATCACTTGATGAGGCAGCAGAGGTGCTTAGAGAATTTGCTGTGGAATATCCGCTTGGCATTGAGATGGGACGATTCCTCGCAGCCTCATGCGGTAAATACTACACACAGGTAAAGGACCTTAAATCGACAGGTGATGCCAATTATGCGATTTTGGATGGAGGAATCCACCATCTGAATTACTTCGGACAGAGGATGGCTATGCAGGTGCCGCCGATTAGGGTATATGGTGGTGAAGTATCAGAAAATGAAGAAAAACTCAGTGTGGAATTAACACAAATGCCGGACGCAGATTATACACTCTGCGGAAGCCTCTGTACAGTAGCAGATGTGCTGGTACGCGAGGTGAAGCTTAAGAAGCTTGAGCTTGGTGACATTCTTGAGTTCGCACACTGTGGTGCTTACTCCGTGACAGAAGCACCGGCGCTATTTCTTTCAAGACAGCTTCCGGCTATATATGCATATTCGAAGGAGTATGGATATGAGTGCCTGAGGGTGCATATTCCGGCGGCGGAGATAAATCTGGCCCGAAAAAAATAATGTAAATAAAACCGCCCGTGGCAAATGCTATGGGCGGTTTTGTATGACATAAACAAAGCATTTTGTGGGAAGCCTAACTATTAGCCAAGCTCCTTCTCACACATATCAAGTACAGAAGCAATGGTAGTATCCATATCATAGTACTTGTACTCGCCGAGACGACCACCGAATATAACACCGTTCTCCTTATCTGCAAGCTCCTTATACTTGGCATAGAGCTGTCCGTTTTTCTCATCGTTTACAGGGTAGTAAGGCTCATCGCCGGCCTTCCACTCCGAAGAGTATTCACGGCTGATAATAGTCTTTGGCAGATCATTGCCATCCTCATCCTTGCCGAACTCGAACCACTTGTGCTCGATGATACGTGTCCATGGAGTCTCGCGGTCTGTATAGTTGACAGCGGCATTGCCCTGGAAGTTAGGAATATCGAGGGTCTCATTCTCAAAGCGCACTGAGCGGTATTCCAAAGTACCTAGCTTAAAGCCAAAGTATGCGTCAATCGGACCTGTGTATACAACCTTGTCAGCAAGAGCATCAAGCTCAGCCTTGTGCTCAAGGTAGTCGGTATTTAATCTGACCTCAATGCCGTCGAGCAGATTTTCAACCATCTTTGTGTAGCCACCGATTGGAATACCCTGATAAAGAGCGTTGAAGTAATTGTTGTCAAAGGTAAGTCTAACAGGAAGACGCTTTATGATGAAAGCCGGAAGCTCCTTACAATCACGGCCCCACTGCTTCTCAGTATAGCCCTTCACGAGCTTCTCGTAGATATCACGGCCGACGAGTGAAATAGCCTGCTCCTCAAGATTTTTAGGCTCGCCGGTGATTTCCTTTTTCTGCTCCTCAATCCTCGCAGCAGCTTCCTCAGGTGTCACCACGCCCCACATCTTGTTGAAGGTGTACATGTTGAATGGCATTGAGTACAGCTCACCCTTATAGTTTGCTACAGGACTGTTTGTGAAGCGGTTGAACTCAGCAAACTGTGTGATGTAGTTCCAGACCCTCTTGTCATTTGTGTGGAAGATGTGGGCTCCATACATGTGTACGTTGATGCCCTCCTGTTTTTCAGTGTAGACATTTCCTGCTATGTTAGGACGTTTGTCCACAACAAGCACTGATTTGCCCTTGGCCTTTGCCTCATGGGCGAAGATGGCTCCGTAGAGACCGGAACCTACTATTAAATAATCGTATTTCATTGTATTCTCCAAATTAATTTAGATAGATTTTTAAAAGAGTGATTGATTTATCAACCACTCTATTGTATAATCTACTCAAAGGTAATCGGATGTTATTCCGATTTGCCCTCAGTGATTGATTAGTATAAAGATTAGCACCCTCACTTTAGGCGGTTGGGGTGCTATTTCTTTTTGTGGTTGTCTATATACGACAATGCTGCAAAAACTACTAGTAACAATGTAAGTACTTCAATTGTATTCATAGTAACATCATCCCCCCTTCTGTAAAACTAGAGGGATTTATCAGAATTAACACCCGAGCTTTTTTCGACTACCCAATGATTATATCATAGAGTATATGGGCTATCAAGGAGGCAATTAGAGAATATGAAACTACCCGGCTACTACTCCTCAGGAGAATTTGCAAAAAAAGCGCATATTACAAAAAAGACCGTCAGGTATTATGACGAGCACAATATTTTAAAACCATCCTACGTAAACGAAAACGGAGCCAGATTCTATAATGATGACGACTTTGCGCGTCTACAGCAGATACTGTTCCTCAAATATCTGGGCTTTTCCCTGGATGATATCAAGGAGATGACACTCAGAAACACGGACAGCAATGTCATGTCTGAGTCGCTTCACATGCAGCTTGGTCTCGTGGAGGAGAGGATAGAGCAGATGAAGCTTATGAAATCAGCACTGCAGGAGGCTTCAGAGGTAATAGACGAGGGGCGAAGCGTGGACTGGAGTCATATGCTGGAGCTGGTTAATATAAACGAGATGGAGCAAAAGCTAAAGCAGCAGTACAGGGATGCTTCAAATATATCAGCCAGAATCAATCTGCACAGGGATTTCTCGATGAATCCGGTGAGCTGGTTTAGCTGGGTATTTGATGAGTGCAGCTTTTTTGAGGGGGAAAAGGTGCTTGAGGTGGGTTGTGGTGATGCCTCTCTCTGGACACAGAACATAGACAGGATACCGGCAGATATGCAGATAACCCTGACTGATATATCGTATGGCATGGTAAGGGATGCGACGAGAAATGTAGGCGCAGATGACAAGCGCTTCACATATGAGGTGATGGATGCCCACAGGCTGTATAAGCAGGATGCATCGTATGACTGCGTGATAGCAGACCATGTACTGTTCTATTGTGACAATCTGGATGCCGTGTGCAGTGAAATCCTAAGGGTGCTAAAGCCCGGTGGCGTGTTTGTGTGCAGTACATACAGCTCACGGCATATGAAGGAAATAAACGATCTGGTGCAGCAGTTTGATGAACGTATAGAGCTGTCAGCGGAAAGGCTGTATGAGCAATTCGGTAAAGAAAATGGTGAGGCAATACTTGGAAAATACTTTGGTGAGGTAAGCTGGCATGGATACGAGGATGAGCTTGTGGTAGAAAAGGCAGAGCCTGTGATAGAGTATGTGCTTTCGTGCCACGGCAACCAGAACAGGTATATTGTGGACCGCTATAAGGAATTTGCGGCATTTGTAAGAAAGAAGACAGAGGGAGGGTTCCATATCACAAAGGATGCAGGTGTATTTATTGCACGAAAATGATTCAAAAACAGGATATTATAAGCATATATTTTGTGAAAAATGCTAAAAATATAAAAAAGTACTTGAAGGTGCCCTTGGGGCACCTTTTATAATGCAGGTAAATGATGAATCTGGTCAATGGATTCTATAGACCGAAGACATCAAATGCAGCACGTAGTTTCAGTTTGAAGGAGAACAACATGAAAGGTATTATATTAGCGGGAGGTTCAGGCACACGTCTTTACCCACTCACAATGGTAACATCAAAGCAGTTACTTCCAATCTATGACAAGCCAATGATCTATTATCCTATGTCAGTGCTTATGAATGCAGGCATCAGAGATATTCTGATCATTTCAACACCACAGGATACACCAAGATTCAAGGAGCTCTTAGGAGACGGACATCAGTTTGGCGTCAACCTCACCTACGAGGTACAGCCTAGCCCGGACGGACTGGCACAGGCATTCGTTATCGGTGAGAAATTCATCGGTGATGATACAGTAGCCATGGTTCTCGGAGACAACATCTTCGCAGGACACGGTCTCAACAAGAGACTCAAGGCTGCAGTTGAAAACGCAGAGAGCGGTAAGGGCGCCACAGTATTCGGATACTATGTAGATGATCCTGAGAGATTCGGTATCGTAGAGTTCGATAAAGAGGGAAAGGCTATTTCAATCGAGGAAAAGCCGGAGCATCCAAAGAGCAATTACTGTGTCACAGGTCTTTACTTCTACGACAACAATGTAGTAGAGTACGCAAAGAACCTTAAGCCATCAGCCAGAGGAGAGCTTGAGATAACAGACCTTAACAGAATCTATCTCGAGAAAAAAGCACTCAATGTAGAGCTTTTGGGACAGGGCTTCACATGGCTTGACACAGGAACACATGAGAGTCTTGTAGATGCCACAAACTTTGTCAAGACAGTCGAGACACATCAGCACCGCAAGATAGCATGTCTTGAGGAAATCGCTTACTTAAACGGCTGGATTACAAAGGATGAAGTATTAAAGACATATGAGCTCGTAAAGAAGAACCAGTACGGACAGTACTTAAAGGATGTACTTGATGGAAAATACCGCGAGCAGTTATATTAAGGAGGAAATCAAAATGACAATTATCGTAACAGGTGGAGCAGGATTTATCGGAAGCAACTTCGTATTTCACATGCTTAACAAATATCCGGATTATCGTATCGTATGTTTAGACTGTCTCACATATGCAGGAAATCTCTCAACACTTGAGCCTGTAATGGACAATCCAAACTTCCGTTTCGTAAAGGAGAGCATCACAGACCGTGACGCCGTATACAAATTATTTGAGGAAGAGCATCCGGATATGGTTGTAAACTTCGCAGCAGAGTCACACGTTGACCGTTCAATTGAAAACCCACAGGTATTCCTTGATACAAATATCATCGGAACATCAGTACTTATGGACGCATGCCGCAAGTATGGTATTAAAAGATATCACCAGGTATCAACAGATGAGGTATACGGAGATCTGCCACTTGACCGCCCTGACCTTTTCTTCCATGAGGATACACCAATCCATACATCAAGCCCATATTCATCATCAAAGGCAGCAGCAGACTTACTCGTGCTCGCTTACCACCGCACATATGGACTTCCTGTAACAATCAGCCGTTGCTCAAACAACTACGGACCATACCATTTCCCGGAGAAGCTTATCCCACTTATGATTGCAAATGCGCTTAATGATAAGCCACTCCCGGTATATGGAACAGGTGAGAATGTACGTGACTGGCTCTATGTAGAGGATCATTGCAAGGCAATCGACCTTATCATCCACAACGGACGTGTAGGAGAGGTTTACAACGTAGGTGGACACAATGAGAAGACAAACCTTGAAATCGTAAAGATTATTTGCAAGGAGCTCAACAAGCCTGAGAGCCTTATCACATTCGTAGGAGACCGTAAGGGCCATGATATGCGTTACGCAATCGATCCAACAAAGATTCACAACGAGCTTGGATGGCTCCCAGAGACCAAGTTCGAGGATGGCATCAAGAAGACAATCAAATGGTACCTCGACAACCGTGAGTGGTGGGAGACAATCATCAGCGGAGAGTACCAGAACTATTACGAGAAGATGTACGCGAATAGATAGTTTTTAAGGAGACAACAACATGAAAGTATTTGTTACAGGTGTTGCAGGCCAGCTCGGACATGATGTCATGAACGACCTCGCAGCCCGCGGTTACGAAGGAATCGGAACAGATATAGCACCACAGTACAGCGGAGCAGACGATGGCACAGCAGTTACAAAGATGCCATATGTCTCACTCGACATCACAGACCGTGATGCAGTGGAAAAAACAATTACAGAGCTTAAGCCTGACGTGGTAGTACACTGTGCAGCATGGACAGCAGTAGATCTGGCTGAGGATGATGATAAAAAAGCAAAGGTGCATGCAATCAACGCAGACGGCACTCAGAATATCGCTGATGCCTGCAAGAAGATAGATGCCAAGATGGTATATATCAGCACAGACTATGTGTTTGACGGACAGGGCACCACACCATGGAAGCCTGACTGCAAGGATTATGCACCACTCAACGTATATGGACAGACAAAGCTCGACGGAGAGCTTGCGGTTTCAAATACTCTTGAGAAGTACTTTATCGTACGTATCGCATGGGTATTTGGTGTAAATGGCAAGAACTTCATCAAGACAATGCTTAATGTCGGCAAGACACACGACAAGCTTACAGTAGTAAGTGATCAGATTGGTACACCGACATACACACTGGATCTTTCAAGACTTCTCGTGGATATGATTGAAACTGACAAATATGGTTACTATCATGCAACAAACGAGGGTGGATATATAAGCTGGTATGATTTCACAAAGGAAATCTTCAAACAGGCAGTGGAGCTTGGACATACTGAGTATTCAGAGGACAGACTCACAGTCGCACCTGTTACCACAGCAGAGTATGGTGTGTCAAAGGCTGCAAGACCTTTTAACAGCAGACTTGACAAGAGCAAGCTCGTGGAGAATGGATTTAAGCCACTCCCTACATGGCAGGATGCGCTGCACAGATATTTGCAGGAGATTAACTTTTAGAAAGGACATAGAAATCATGGGACAGATTAAAGTACAGAAAAACGTAGGTGGAATCGAAGGACTTTGCATCATCGAGCCTACAGTACACGGAGACAACCGTGGATACTTTATGGAGACATACAATTCAAAGGACATGCAGGAGGCAGGCATTGACAGAGTATTCGTACAGGATAATCAGTCATGCTCTACAAAGGGAGTGCTCCGCGGACTTCATTTCCAAAAGGAATACCCACAGGCAAAGCTAGTGCGTGCAGTAAAGGGCTCAGTGTTTGATGTGGCTGTAGACTTAAGAAGCGATTCAAAGACATACGGCAAGTGGTTCGGAGTAGAGCTCACAGAGGAGAATAAGAAGCAGTTTCTTATCCCGGAGGGCTTTGCACATGGATTTTTAGTACTCTCAGATGTAGCAGAGTTCTGCTACAAGGTAACAGATTTCTGGCACCTTGGAGATGAGAGCGGCCTTGCATGGAATGATCCTGCAATCGGTATCGAGTGGCCACAGCTGGTCGGAGAGTATCCGGGAAGCGCTGACGGAAGTGGATACACACTTGAGGACGGCACACCGATCAATTTAAGTGATAAGGATCAGAAGTGGGAGACACTGGAGAATACATTTAAATTCTAAAATAAATAAAACTTGCAATAAGCTATGGATGGTTTATACTGTTCATAGCTTATTTTGGTATAGAAATTTAATATAGATTTAATATAGATATATAATAATCAGTGGCAAATATATTACAAATATGTTAAAATATCTTTTATGGACAAAAATAAATCAATTTCAACACAGAAAATTAACAGATGGGATATAGTATACTTTATATTGTATGGCATTGTGCTTGCAAAATGTGTATACGAGACTACCATGTTTTCGCAGCAGGTGCTTGTAGGAACCTTTAAGCTTTTTCTTGCAGCGATGGTTTTGTATACAGGAGCCAAGGTCCTTTTTTCAGGATACTACAGCAGAAAAGAGCAGCTTGTAATTGCTGTAGCTATTATCATATTTGGAATAGTAGGCTTACAAACCGGTTATTATGAGCTGCTACAGCCGGTTCTACTTATTATCGGGGCAAAAAATGTGAGGTTTGACAATATACTAAAGGTATATACGGTGGTGGTATCGGTCATGCTTATAGTGGCAGCTATAGCCAGTCAGACAGGTGTGATAGCGGATGTGATAGGCTATTCACCTAGAAATGCAGCAGCAGCCAGACATTCATACGGCATCATATATCCAACGGACTTTGCGGCACATATATTTTATCTGATATTGGCGTTAAGCTGCCTTGGTATATGGCAGAGGGTGCTGGAAAACGAAAAATACAGATATCTGGCATGGCTCAGATGGCTTATAGTGATAGCAGCAGCTGTATTTATATATATAAAAGCAGGAGCGTTTACAGGAACAGTCTGCTTGATAGGATTTCTGGTTTTAGCAGGACTGATTTATCTGCTTGAGAGGAAAAATCTGGCGCGCAGAGTGTGTGAGATATTTAAATATCTGCCGATAGTGTGGGCGAGTCTTTTTCTTACACTCAGCTATTTTTATAGCGAGAGCAATGCTATAATGGTTAAAATAGACTCTGTACTGTCTCAAAGGCTGATGGTGAGCCACAAAGTGTGGAGTGAGTATAGCATCAAGCCATTTGGACAGTTTATAGAGGAGCAGGGATGGGGAGGCGTCGCAGACCCGACAGGGATAGACCCTGCAAAGTATTTCTTTATAGATGATATGTATCTTAGAATGCTGTTTGAGTATGGAATAATAGTGTTTGCTGTAGTGCTGATATTATTAATATTTATTGGTCACAAGGCAATAGGAGCAAAGCAATATGTGCTTTTTGCAGCAATAGTCATGATTGGAGTGCACTCCTTTATGGAACACCATCTGCTGGAGATGGCATATAATCCTTTCCTGCTTGTACTGCTTGCCGGTATAGATACTGCTGATGAGGAAAAATCCGGGAGAAAGATATGAACTCAAAAAAATGGATAATCCAGTACCTTGAGGTACTTCTTGATATAATTGTGATGTTTACATCTTATCTGATTGCAAACTGGTACAAGTTCGGTTTCTTTAGAACGGGACTTATAAACCATACAGAGCACTATCTTACACTTTTTTTGGTGGAGCTCGTGGCATATGTGGTAGTACATTTCGTGGCATTTGCAGATGATAATCTGATAAACCGAAAGCTTTTTCCTGAAATATATAATGTCCTGAAGATGTATGTATATGTGGGTGCAATCACAGTCGGCTGTGTATATTTCACAAAAACAAGTGAATATTTCTCCAGAGGGCAGATGGGTATGACCTTCATACTGAGTACTATATTCACGGTGATAGTCAGACAGCTGCTGAAAAGACTGGTGACAAAGGAATATCACCGCTCAGGGGCCAATGAGAAAATCATGCTTGTCACAACCTCGGACCAGGTGGAGCGAGTGATAAAAAAGATAAAGACCACAAGAAACTGGGATTTTCGTATATCGAATATTGCAATACTGGATTGTGATATGGTCGGTGAGATAGTAGACAAGATAGAGGTCGTCGCAACTGCCGATAACCTGCTTCAGGTGATATCAACAGCAGAGATAGACTCGGTGTTTGTACATCTGCCGGACAATTATCCGTTTAAGCAGAGAGAGTTTGTTACAGTACTCAATGAGATGGGCAAGACAGTGCACCTGAATGTCAACGAGTATGAGGCCAAGGTCGGTGAGCACTATATGGATTTCCTTGGAAAATACGCAGTGGTCACATGGAAGAATAAGACATACCGTGTAAGACATCTGCTTATTAAAAAGCTGATGGATCTGCTGTTTGGCGTGGCAGGAAGCATACTTATAGTGCCTGTGTGGCTTGTTGCATTTATAGGCAAAATAGTCACGGGCGACCATGGACCGGTGCTCATATCGCTTGTCAGAGTCGGCAAAAACGGACGAAGATTTTATTACTATAAATTCCGCACCATGTATATGGATGCGAGGGGGAGATATGACAAATGGATACTCGATGGAAAGAAGGGGAAAGACCCGAGATTTACACCGGTTGGAAGAATGCTTGGGGCATTAAGGCTTGAAAATCTGCCATCAGCCTGGAATGTGCTGTGGGGAGATATGAGCATGGTGGGAAATCCTGCTCCATCGCTGCCCGAGTTTATAGAATACTCTGCATTTCACAGAAAAAGTCTATCGGTAAAGCCTGGAATCATAGGCTTCTGGCAGGTATACAGCAGGGAACACAGGCTGCTTACCGAGGAGGTGCAAAGCGAGTACGACCAGGAATATATACTGAACTGGACGGTGGGCCTAGATCTGAGGATTATTTTCAGGGCAGTATGCCCTCTGTGCAGGTCTGTGTCAAAGAGAGAGCTTGTCATGCCGGCACAGCTGGTTGATGAGATGAGATGTTTGAGCGAGCTAGTGAAGGATAGAGAGCCTTTAAGCTATGACATCCAGGCATATCAGGCCACTGAAGACAGCGGAAAGCCGGTATACAGATTTATAAAGCGTCTGGTAGATATTGTTGCCTCACTGCTTGGACTTATAGTACTGTCACCGGTGTTTATCATACTCGCTGTGATAATCAGGATGAGTGATGGCGGTAGCGTGTTCTATGGGCACACAAGAGTCGGCTATAAGGGAAAGAAAATATCTGTATACAAGTTCAGGAGCATGAAGACTAACGCAGGTGATCTGGAAAAGATACTGACACCTGAACAGCTTGAGCAGTATGTAAAGGAATTCAAGATAGACAATGATCCTCGAATCACAAAAATAGGAGGCTTCCTGCGAAAGACCAGCCTTGATGAGCTGCCACAGTTAATCAACATACTTAAGGGCGAGCTCTCCATAGTGGGACCGCGTCCAATCGTGGAGAAGGAAACCGAGATATACGGCAAGGACATTGCAAAGCTTTTAAGCGTAAAGCCGGGACTGACAGGCTACTGGCAGGCATATGCCAGAAACAATGCCACCTATGAGAGCGGAGAGCGCCAGAGGATGGAGATGTACTATGTGGAGCACTGCTCGCTTTGGATGGATATAAAGATACTTTTCAGAACCGTTTTCTCTGTAATCAGGGAGGATGGAGCACAATAATCAGAACATATGTGAGAAATATGATGAAGAAATTGGATTTAAATAGTATAACAATAAGTCTCATAATACCTACTCTCAACGCTGCAGAGTATATGCCCGGTCTGATAGATATACTGGGCAGGCAGACACGTAAGCCTGATGAGATAATAGTGATAGACTCAGAATCCGAGGATGCCACAGTACGCATGGCAGAGCAGGCAGGCTTTAGGACACTAAAGGTCAAGAGAAGCGAATTTGATCATGGTGGAACGAGGAACTATGCGGTAGCCATGTCGAAGGGTGATATAGTGATGTTTCTGTCACAGGATGCATTGCCTTCGGATGAACACTATGTGGAAAATATGCTGGCAGGCTTTGAAAACGAAGAAGTCGTTATGATATCAGCCAGACAGCTCCCGAGAAGGGATGCTAAGCCTGACGAGGCATTAGTCAGGGAGTTTAATTATCCTGCTGAAAGCTTTGTCAGAAGTAAAGAGGATATACCAAGGCTTGGGATAAAGGCATATTTCTTTTCGGATGTATGCTCAGCCTACAGACGTGATTTCTTTGAAGATATAGGCGGCTTTGAAAGCCCACTGCTCACAAATGAGGATATGCTGATGGCAGCCAGGGCACTTAGGGCAGGATACAAGATAGGCTATTGTGCCACAGCGCAGGTGTATCACTCACACAACTATACATTTAAGCAGCAGTACAAGCGCAACTTTGATGTGGCGGTCTTTATGGAGACCTATAAGGATGAGATAAAGTGTGACGGCACCACAGGTGAGGGCGTCAGGATGGTGCTTTTCATAGAAAAACAGCTCCTAAAGCAGTTTAAGATAGGGGCAGCAGTGCACTGCATATTTGACAGTGCGGCAAAGTTTCTGGGCAACAGGGCCGGAAGAAAGTGGAAGAGGAAGAATGCATAGCACAGACAAGATAGCCATTCTAATGGCTACATACAATGGAGAGAAATATATATGTCAGCAGATAGACTCTATCCTGTCGCAGACCTGCAAGGACTGGGAACTATATATACACGATGATGGCTCTACGGACAACACGATAGCTGCAGTAGAAAGCTATGTGGAAAAATACCCCGATAAGATACATCTGATAGATGGTAAATCAACCGGCGGCGCAAAATACAACTTTTTCTATATGTTTGGTCAGGTGGAAGCACCATACTATATGACCTGTGATCAGGATGATGTGTGGCTGGAAAAGAAGATAGAGCTGACATATGATAAGATGCTGACTATTGAGGACAAAGCAGATATTTCGTGCCTGGTATACACGGAGCTTCGCGTGGTAGATAGCGAGCTGAATACAATAGCGGACACGATGAGCGGATACCAGAGTCTAGACTGTCACAAGCGTACAATCAACCAGTTTATATTGCAGAATTCTGTGACAGGCTGTACAATGATGGTAAACAGGGCCTTAAGAGATAAGATGCTTCGCATCACCGATATAGACAACACTATAATGCATGACTGGTGGGCAGCACTTGTAGCCGCACAGTTTGGTAAAACAGCATTCATAGATGAGCCCACCATACTGTATAGACAGCATGGAGACAACAGCCTGGGAGCACTTGGGATAAATAAGCTATCATATATTGTACGCCGTGTATGGCAGAAAAAACAGATACAGGAGAGCATGAGGCTGGGACGGCTTCAGGCGAGAGAATTTGCAAAGACATATAATCTGCCCGCTGACAGCCTGGCGGTAAGGTATGCGGCACTGGAGGACAAATCCAGATGCGAGAGACAACGGTTTTATAAGGAAAATGATATGTATAAGACCGGGACCATGAGACGGCTGGGACAGGCTGTATGGGGATGATTTGACAAAAATTTTTAGTATGAGTTGATAATTTGTCTCGATTTTGGTAAAATAGACTGATGTCTAATAATACTATGAGGAAAGAAATGTGAATAAAGTTAGAAAACTTATAAGTAAAGTTAACTATAAAAATTTCAAAAAAATAGTTCGTCATATAAAGATTAATGGATACCATGGACTCAGGACGGTAATATACGAGCATTTAAAGGACCCGCTTCATTATAATGATTGGTTTGAACGTCATAAGGTAACAGAGAGCGAGTTGGAGAAACAAAGAGAATATAAATTTGGATATAGTCCATTAATAAGTATATTAGTTCCTACCTACAATACAGACATTGATATGTTTCATGAAATGATTGATTCAGTGAAGAGTCAATCATATTCTAATTGGGAATTATGTATTGCAGATGCAAGTGTAGGAAATGATAAACTGAGGACTGAAATAAAAAAATGTGAACAAGAAGATGAGCGAATTAAAGTTGTATACCTCGAGAAGAATACTGGAATATCTGGTAACACTAATTCAGCACTAGCATTAGCTACTGGTGAGTTTGTTGGTTTACTTGATCATGATGATATAGTTGAACCGGACCTTTTATATGAGGTAGTGAGATGCCTACAGGATAGAGAAGTTGACTCATTGTATACAGATGAGGACAAGGTGGATGATAAGCTTACTGAATACAGTGATCCAAATTTTAAACCGGATTTCTCTATAGATTTATTGAGGTCACATAATTATATTACTCATTTTTTTGTTTGCAGAAAATCAATAATATATGAAGTGGGTGGATTTAGAAGTGAGTTTGATGGAGCTCAGGACTATGATTTGGTTTTTAGATGCACTGAAAAGTCAAGAAAAATAAGACATATCTCAAAACCATTATATCATTGGCGAATGTGCGAAGGCTCTACTGCAGATGATCCGAAGAGCAAATTGTATTGCTATGAAGCAGGAAGAAAAGCTATAGAAGAACATCTAAAAAGGCAGGGAATTAAGGCAGAAGTTGGCTTTGCCGGTGAGAATCTATGGGGGCTATATCATGTGAAGTATGATGTGATAGATAATCCATTGGTTTCTGTTGTTATTGCAAATATGGATCATGTAAGGGATCTTGAAAAATGTGTTACTTCTATTCAGCAAAAAAGCACATATAGAAATTTTGAGTTTATAATAGTTGAGAATAATAGCAAGAACGAAGAAACATTTGAATACTATAATACACTCTCGTCCAGATATTCGAATGTGAAAATTGTTAAATGGAATAAAGAATTTAATTATTCAGCAATAAATAATTTTGGTGTTGAAAACGCCAATGGTGAGTATATATTATTGTTGAATAATGACACTGAGCTAATAACGGCTGATGCAATAGAAGAAATGCTTGGAATATGCGAGCGCAATGATGTGGGAGCCGTTGGTGCAAAGTTATTATATAAGGATAATACAGTTCAGCATGCTGGTGTTATTATAGGATTTGGTAATTATGCAGGTCATATATTCACAATGAAAGAGGACTCTGATTATGGATATATGATGAGAGCGCAGATTAATTGTAATTATAATGCTGTAACAGCAGCGTGTCTTATGGTCTCAAAAACAGATTTTGTTAAAGTGGGTGGCTTAACAGAGGAGCTTGCTGTTGCAGGAAATGATATAGATTTTTGTTTAAAATTAAGAAAAACTGGATTATTGGTGGTATATGATGCATTTGCAAAATGGCATCATTATGAGTCTAAATCCAGAGGTTATGAGACGACTCCGGAGAAAAAACAAAGATATGATAGAGAATTGGAAATATTTAGGAATAGATGGTCTGATGTTTTAAAAAATGGTGATGAATATTATAATAAGAATTTTCCAATAACTATTGCACCATTTACTTTAGATTAAGGAGTATAAAAATGAAGCTATTAAGAGAACTTTGGGACTATCGAGCAATGATAGTCAGTTTGGTTAAAAGAGATTTAAAAGGAAGATATAAGGGATCTGTTTTGGGATTCTTTTGGATGTTTTTAAATCCATTATTACAGTTGGCTGTTTATACAGCAGTGTTTTCTGTGATTATGAGAATGAATATTGATAAGTTTTATATGTTTATGTTTGTAGCTCTGGTGCCATGGCTTTTCTTTAGCAGTTGCTTAAGCGGTGGAACAAATGTGATTTTCTCACAACAGGATATGGTAAAGAAAATATATTTTCCGAGGGAAGTATTGCCAATATCATTTACCCTTAGCCAGTTTGTTAATATGTTACTGAGTTTTTTGGTAATATTTGTTGTACTGTTTTTTAGTGGTCTTCCAATTAATCCTTTAGCGCTTGCATGCTTGCCAATAGTCATGATAGTCGAGTTGGTATTGTGTCTTGGAGTTACGTATATTACTTCTGCAGTGGCAGTCTACTTTAGGGATTTGACATATATTATGAATATAATTGCTATGGCATGGATGTATCTGACACCAATTATTTATCCGGTATCATATGTTCCGGATAAATATGAGAAGTTGTTTTATTTAAATCCTATGACATCAGTTACTATAGCGTATAGAGATATATTGTATTATGGAAAAGTTCCTGAACTGGAGACCCTTACAAATGCAGTTATAATGGGGATTGTTATTTTAATAGTTGGACAGATTATGTTCTCTAAATTACAGAAGCATTTTGTGGAGGAATTATAATGAATAATGATGAGACCATAATTAAGGTTGACAATATAAAAAAGAGCTTTAAGGTATACTATGACAAGGGACATACTTTGAAAGAAAGAGCTCTAAGTCTTAGCAGAAATAAATATGAGAAAAGAAATGTTATTAATGGAATAAGCTTTGAGGTGAAAAGAGGCGAGGCTGTAGGTCTGGTAGGACACAATGGATGTGGTAAAAGTACTACGCTTAAGATGCTTACAAGAATAATGTATCCTGATTCAGGTACTATTTCAATAAAAGGTAGAGTATCGAGTCTATTGGAGCTGGGAGCAGGCTTTCATCCCGATATGAGTGGAAGAGAGAATATATATATCAATGCGTCTATTTTTGGCCTCACGACTAAGGAAATCGATGAGCGAATACCTGAAATAATAGAGTTTTCAGAGTTAGAGGACTATATAGATAATCCTGTGAGGACATACTCGTCAGGTATGTATATGAGGCTTGCGTTTTCTGTTGCAATAAATGTAAACGCTGATGTACTTCTGATTGATGAGATATTAGGAGTAGGAGACGTCAATTTCCAGGCAAAGTGCTTCAACAAGCTTATGGAGATAAAAGGCACAGGAACAACAATTGTGCTTGTTTCACACTCTACTGCACAGATAGAGAGAATATGTGATAGAAGCATATGGATTCAGGATGGTCTTATTAAATTAGAAGGCAGTCCTATCGATGTGCATAGAGAGTATCTCAATTTCATGGCAAAACAGAGGGAAGAGATACAGGAAGAAGAGGAAAAAGCGGCAGCTGAGAGAAATAAAGCGGCACTGCATAATAGTCAGAATGAAGCTGTAGAAATAGATAACGTAGATATACTTGATAGTGACAATCAGAGCAGAAGAGTGTTCAGAATTGGTGATTCGATGAAGCTTTCTGTGAATCTGAAGGCTAATGAGAAGATTCAAGATTATTTTATAGAGTTAAATCTGGTGAGAGCTGATGGGGTATTCTGTTATGGTTGCTCATCGGCAGCTGATGGAGTGAAATGTGAACCATGGTCCGGCAACAAAATGATTAATATAAGCTTTGAGGATTTGAAACTGCTATCAGGTAAGTATCATTTTGATTTACATGTTGCAGCGGCAGACGGCAGTACAATTCGATTCGTGGGAAAAATAATAGAGTTTCAGGTTATTGCACCTGAGAGTGAAAGAGGCATGATGTATATAAAACATGAATGGAATATGGAGTAATTTATTATGTACCAAATAAAAGATACTGATACATTTTATAGAACTGATCCTTGGAATAAACCATATGATGTAAGAGTGTCATGGCTCAAAGAAGCTAAAGCGAAGGGAAGACATACGGTTGCATATTTATATCCGGTATTTGACAGCAGTACATTTAGATACAGGGGATATAATGTTGTCGAAACACTAGAGTATAGTAGTAGATGGACTGGCTCATATTTTGAGCTAAAGGATATTAAGAAATTAATAGATGATCTGAATAGTGTGGATGTTTTGGTTCTTATACGTTGTGCATGGGATTTTGATATTGAGAAGCTTATACAGAAAGCAAAAGAGAAAGGCATAAAAATATGCTATGATGTGGATGATCTTATATATCACTCACGATACATGCCGTATATCATACATGCTCTTGGGTTACAGAAAAGTGTATGGAATTACTGGTTTGGGCTGACGGTCAGAAATGGTAAAGTGCTGGAAATGTGTGATGCCACAATTACAACAAATGATTTCTTAGCTAAATATCTGAGCGCAGATTATCCGGACAAAAAATGTTACGTCCTGAAGAATTATCTGAATTGGATTCAGGAAGAAGCTTCGGAAGAGTATTTTAGGCAGAAAATAAAACAGAATACCAAGGATGAATTTATTATAGGCTATTTCAGTGGTTCGCCTACACATGTGAAGGATTTAGTCAGTGTATTACCAGAAATAGAGGAGTTTATGAAAGAACACTCTGAGGTGATTCTTGAAATAGTAGGATATATGGATCTGCCTGAAAAATACGATTATCTTAGAAAAAGAAAGAAAATCAGATTTGTTCCTTTTCAAACATTTGTAGGTTTGCAGCGAGAACAGGCAAAGGTAGATATAAATATTGTTCCTTTGGTAAATAATGAATTCTCAAATTGTAAATCAGAGCTTAAATATTTTGAGACAGCTATAGTAGGTACACCGACATGTGCTACTCCGAGTTTCACATATTCATCTGCTATCGAAAATGGTGAGAATGGATATCTTTGTGAAAAAGGAGAATGGCTGAGGGCATTTGAGAAATTATATAAACAGAAAAATGATGTTGGGTTTAAACAAAGGATACATGACATAGCATTGAAAGACTATGCTGGAATAAATCAACTGGATTATTTAGAAAAAATGTTAGAGAGTATATTGGAATTGAAATATACACAAGGAGAATGCTGATGTCTGAAATGGTTACAATGGAAAAGCTTCAAGAGGAAATCTTGAAAAGAAAAATGATAGAGGAAAAATATTATGCAGAGTTGGAAAATTTTCATAATATTGAAATAGAAGTTCCACAGGCTATTATAGAAACAGGGAGACAAATATTCTGGCTTTGTGGATTTAGGAACATTAAAAGATATATTAAGAGAACATTACAATTTAGTGTTTTAAAACATAAAATTAAAAAGAAACCTGCGGAGTTTTGGAGTCCTGTGTTTGATGCAGAGTATTATGCAAAAAGAAATCCGGATGTAAGGGAGATTTGTGGCGATGATAAAAACAGGCTGTTTAAACATTTTTTGACAGAAGGGATATTTGAAGGCCGTGAGACAAAGGAAGGCTTTAATATACATATGTATATTATGAATAATTTGGATTTGATAAATGTATGCGGATACGATGTGGCTAAGTATTATATCCATTTTGCAGAATTTGGTGTGAACGAAAACAGAAAATGTGTGTAGTTTAGAAAAGAGGTTATTTTAAATGAAAAAGAAAATACTAGCAGCGTTGTTAAGTGGATTAGTCATTATTAATTCATTTAATATACCGGTTTTGGCAGAAAATGAAAATACTGAGACAAGTGAGCAGCAGACATCAGTATTAGGTGAATTGAAAGAGAGCAATAATGATTCTGAGGCTGTAGAAACAGCAGAGGATAAACATGTCGAGCAGGAGTTATTATTAAATTATGTGTTGGTTGATAACCCCTGTATTTTTAAAGATGAAGTGCAAAACATTGTTGTATCTGTAGGAAATGGAGCAAAAAAAATCGATAAAGCTCAAATTACATATTTTAGTGAATTGAATCAGGACTTATATACAGTAGAATGTGCTAAAATAGAAAAGGATGGGGTGCTATTCAATATACCTTGCAATATTAGCGAGAAAGATTGTATTACTATTAAATCAGTTACAATATCAGTAGATGGAGAAGCGGAAAACATTGATTTAGAAAAAATTGGAATAAATGCTCAATATGGAGTAAATCAGGAGATAGATACAAAAAATGATGCCGAGATAGTAAATGAAGCATCTGAAACATTGCAAGATGAAAAGGCATATTCGTTAGATATAGTAAAAACAGATGAGAATGGAAATAATATTTCTAATACTACTATAGAAGATGCTATAGCCTCGCAGAATGATACAGAAGAGACTCTTGCAAAATCCGGAAATAGAAATGTAGTTGTTGTTCTTGACCCTGGACATGACGATACGCATGCTGGAGCAACCGGCAACAATTTACATGAAGAAAAGCTGACATTTAAGATTGCTCAGTATTGTAAGGCTGAATTGGAAAAGTATTCTGGTGTTCAGGTATATATGACCCGTAATTCGACAGCATGTCCTCATCCGGGAACGAATTCCGGTGATGATAATTTAATGAGAGTGCAATATGCAAAGTCAGTAGGTGCTAATGTATATGTTAGCATACATCTCAATTCATCAAATGGAGCAGCACACGGTGTTGAAGTTTATTATCCAAACAGAAATTATAATGTAAATGTTTCAAATCAGGGATCGGCATTAGCAAATGATATTATTTCACAACTTACAGGACTAGGCTTATATAATAGAGGTACTCAAATTAAGTACTCAAGCGATTATAAGTATGATGATGGTAGCACGGCAGATTACTATTCTGTAATCCGTAATAGCAAAAAATCCGGTTTTCCAGCGGTAATAGTTGAGCATGCATTTATAACAAATGGAAGTGACGCTTCTAATTATTTATCGTCAGATGCACAACTACAGAAATTAGGCGTGGCAGATGCAAGAGGCATTGTAAATTATTTTGGATTGTCTAAGGGAATAGACACTGCAAAGGTATCTGTTTCAGGCGCATTAAATGGGGCAAAAGATAAATACGAGGTAACAGCAAGGGGACTATCAGGCGCGTCACAGGTTAAGTTTGCAGTGTGGAGCGCTCAAAATGGTCAGGATGATTTGAGATGGTATACTGGGGTTAGAAATGGAAGTGATTGGCGATATAGTGTACCGATTTTAAATCATAAAGGACTAGGTACATATAATATACATACATATGCAGTGTTTGATGACGGTAGTCAACAGAATGTTGCACAGAATTCATTTTATGTAAGTGACGTATTGAGTTCGAATATAAAAATTGCCAATATGAATACAGTTTCTGGTTACTTTGATGTACAGGTATCAGGGGTTGTGTCAACCTATGGGGTTAGAGGAGTCCAACTTGCTGTTTGGACAAATAAAAATGGTCAAGATGATTTGAGATGGTATACTGCAACTTATAAGGGGAATGGAATATACTCAGCACATATTGATGTGTCTAATCATAAATGTGAATGGGGAATATATAATGTGCACACATATATAACTAATGAAAAGAATACACGTAAGTGCGTAAATATGAATAAGTTTAATGTCACTCAAACTAAAGCGTCTCTTAGCACAACAAGAAATGCTACATGGTCACAGTATAGTGCAGCTGCGTGGCATGTGCCTGGAACTCTTGGTAGTGCATTAAAAGAAGTGAAATTTGCAGTGTGGAGTGCTGAAAATGGTCAGGATGATTTACACTGGTATAAGGGGAATTTATCAGGAGATAAATATATAGCATCTATACCGATGGCTAATCATAAATCAACAGGAACATATTATATACATACATATGCATTTTATAAAAATGGGACATCTCAATTAGTGAATACAAGTTCATTCTATGAAGCACCATCGTCATGCAATGTATCAATTAGAAATTTGAATACTGTTTCGGGAAACTTTGATGTTATAATTTCCAATATTTTTAGTCCTCAGTCATTTAATGGAATCTCGGTGCCGGTATGGTGTGATAAAAATCAAAGGGATATAAAGTGGTATACACCAACTAGGCAGAATGATGGTACGTATAAAGTACATGTTGATGCAGTGAACCACAATTGTCACTGGGGAAGATACAGTATTCATGTGTATGTGAAGAATGGATTTGGTAAACTTGAGAGGGCTGGTGTAACAGCGGCAAATATGTCTAGACCAGCGACTATCGCATCCGCAAATGCAAATATGTCAACTGGAAATGCTGGAATCACTGTATGGCATGTGCCTGGAACTCTTGGCAGTGCATTAAAATCAGTGAGATTTGCTGTATGGAGTGCAGAAAATGGACAGGACGATCTAAGGTGGTATAATGCATCTCAATCTGGTGACAGATATAATGCAAGCCTCTCATTTAGTAATCACAATGATTCGGTTGGAACTTATAACGTTCACGTCTATGCTGATTATAGAAATGGTACAAGCAGCCCTGTGGCGACAACAACTTTTTTTGTTGATGGTTATAAAATAATGGGAAGGTCTTCTGTTAACGCAGATAAACTTGTAGCGTACTATAATAAACATGCGAGTTATCCAGCATTTTATGCAGGAACAGATGCTCCCAATTTAAAAGCATTTTGTCAGATGTATATAGATGAATGTGCTGCAGAAGATGTTAAAGCTGAGGTGGCGTTTGCTCAGGCAATGAAAGAAACAAATTATTTGCGATATGGTGGAGATGTAAGAATTAATCAGTTCAATTTTGCAGGAATTGGTGCAACCGGAGCTGTATCAGGTGCTAGTTTTCCCAATGTGAGAACTGGAATTAGAGCTCAAGTTCAACATTTGAAGGCATATGCATCAAAGGAAACATTAAAAAAATCTTGTGTGGATCCTAGATTTTCATATGTTACTAGAGGATCTGCTGTTTATGTGGAATGGCTTGGAATACATGAAAATCCAAAGGGAAACGGTTGGGCATCGGATCATAATTATGGATACAGTATAAGGAAAGAATATATCAATAAAATATAATTTAATATGAAAAAAAAAATTACGAAAAAAATCACTTTAATATTGATGTTAATATCATATTTAATGGTCATTATTTGTGGAGTTGTAAAGGTTCCACAAAGAGGTAAATTGAAATTAGGTGAAACTACAGGTGAAGCATTAGCATTATCAGCAGATGAAAAGCTTTTTTTTGATATACCTAATAAAATTGAATTATCTAAAGTATATGGAATCAAACTAATGATAGCAACATATGGCCAGAGCATAAATTCAGGAAGTCTTAAGATAGATGTTGTTGATAAATCAGATGATAGTATTATCATGAGTACAACTTTTGAACTGGCTGGAACATTTGATGGGGAAGAAAAAACTGTTGAATTTAATGATTCATGTGATGACATAGAGGATACTTATTTGCGTATTACTGCAGGGCATGAAAATAAACAAACAATTGCATTGTGGTTGGATGAAGATAAGAAATCAACAGTAAAAATTGAAGGGAAAACAAAAAAAGGAGCAGTTGTTTGTGCTTTTTTGTGTTACAATTATGAACATATTTATGTGTATGAATTTATTATAGTTTCGTTATTGCTAACTGCATTTTATGTGTTAATAAGTTTTGATAAGAGGAAAAATAAAAATGTTGAAAAAACATAAACAAAAAACAATAAATGTTGCTATTTTTATACTAGCCTTTTTCTTTGCATTTATTACAGAATATGTTATTTCTAATTTTAATGAGATTAAAGGTACTGATTATGTTATGCAAATAGGTGATGCTACACAATCAAATACGAAATTATTTAAAGAGTTTTCTTTCAATTTAAAAAACAAAACCGTTTCGTCAATTTCCATTAAGTATACAAGCTCTGAAAATTTTTCTTATACAATAAGTTATGTTTACAAGAATGCGAATAAAGAAGTTTCGGATAATGCTTATGCTTCAATTAATTATGCTGCAACTAGAATAAACAAGGTTTGTAGCAATTTGAAAGTTCAAATTCCTAAAGATGTTAGCATTTCGGGAATAGAAATTACAAACAAAGCCTTGTTCAGTGTTCCGAGATTCATTTTTATTTTTGGAATTGTGTTCATCTTATTATTTATTATTTTAAATATTAGATATGGCATTAAGATGGAGTTAGTTTTTGTAATATTGTGTTTAGTGTTTGGTTTAACTATTATTTTTGCAGAGGGACCAGAGTTATTAGCATGGGATGAGCAGATTCATTTTGCGAATGCTTGGAATATGAGTTATATGAGTTACTCGGAAAACTCAGAAGCAAGTATTTTATATGAAGAATTAAAATATCCGAAAACAAACACACTTGAAGAGAAAATATATGTATCTCAATGGTTAAATTCAATAGATGATTGTATTCAATCAGAATCTAAAGATTTTTATATTAGTTATGACAAACTAGTATACTTACCTCAGAGCATAGGCATCCTTATTTCCAGAAAAACCGGATTAGGATTTGGGGCTGGGTTTTATGTTGGAAAAATAACGAATTTAATTTTCTATATAATAATTTTTAGCTTTGGAATAAAAAATTGTAATTTAACCAAATATATATTGTTTATTATTGGATTACAACCTACGTCTGTTTTTTTGGCCGCATCGTATTCGTACGATCCTTTTGTAATATCATTGGTTTCTGTAGGAATGGCTTTTTTGTTTGAAGAGTTTATTTGTGATAGTAAAGTAAATGCTAACAGATTAATTATTGGTTTAATTTGTGTTGTGGTTGGAACATTATCTAAACGTATTTATATACCATTATTAGCAATTGTGTTTTTATATAATTCGAACAAATTTAAATCAAAAAAACAAAGAGTAGTTTTCAATATAATTATTTTAATAATAATATCAGTAGTAATGTCTACATTTGTTGCACCTACTTTGGGCAGTGCAATAAATGGAACAGTAATAGCCGGTGATGCAAGAGGAGGAGCTACAAGTGTATCAGAGCAGTTATTGTTTATAATAAATAATCCATTTGAATATGCAAGAATATTATTTACTAGTTGGGGAAAGACGTTATTATCATATCTGTTTGGAACTGAAATAAATGTTCATTTTGCATATTATACGGTTTTAAAAAATGTTGTTTTGGCAGACATTATATATGTAATACTGTTTTGGAGCACAGCATTAACTGCAAATTCATATATCGGTAAGAATGTAACTAATAAAATTAAAATTTATAAGGAATTTACAGTTATTATGGTGTTGGGAGTTATGTATTTAATATGGACTGCATTATATCTTTCATTCACTCCAGTGGGATTGGGACATATAAATGGTGTTCAAGCAAGATATTATATACCACTGTTATTGTTGATTGCTACGTTAGGCTTTAATAATAAAATTAAATTAAAAAAGTCTCAAAAGTGTTATAATGTTATTATTACTATGGGAATCATTGTTGTATGGTTATTTGTATTAATTTGTATAATATAATAATATATAAGGAATATGCTTTATGAAAAGATTAATAATTATACCAGCTTATAATGAAGGCGAAAATATAAAAAAAACTATAGATAATATTATAGAATCTGCTCCAAATTTTGATTATATTGTTATTAATGATTGCTCGACCGATAACACAGCTCAAATCTGTAAAGAAAATCATTTTAATTATATTGATCTTCCTATTAATCTTGGAATAGGAGGAGCAGTGCAGACAGGCTACAGATATGCGTATGAAAAAGGATATGATATGGCCGTACAAGTTGATGGAGATGGACAACATGATGCAAAATTTCTTGATATAATGGCTGAGACAATGGAAAAAGAAAAAGCAGATATGATTATAGGTTCAAGATTTATTGATAAACAAGGATTTCAGTCTTCTAGGACAAGAAGAATGGGGATATTTTATTTTACATGGCTTATTAAGCTTATTTCACATAAGACTATAACAGATCCAACATCTGGGCTTAGAATGATAGGTAAAGATGTTATAAAAATGTTTGCATATAATTATCCTAAGGATTATCCGGAACCAGAGACTGCTGTTACGATATTAAGAAGTGGAAAAAAGATAGTTGAGATACCTGTTATAATGCGACAAAGGCAAGGTGGAATATCTTCTATTAATATGAAAAATTCTATTTATTATATGATCAAGGTTAGTTTAGCAATAGTTATAGAATCAATTAGAAGTTGGCATTAAAGGAGCTGAATATGAATTTTAAGCTGAAATTTATTATACTAATCATCTTAATAGTGGTATTGGCGGTATTGGTAAGAAATATACAAAAGAAAAAAATAGATTTAAAATATAGTCTATCATGGTTTGGATTAATTATTACGCTTATAATATTTGATTTGTTTCCAGAGCTGGCACAATGGATGTCTGAAGTAATAGGGGTAAAGGTACCTTCAAATTTTCTACTTTTCAGTGGAATGTGTTTAGTGTTGATGGTTATTTATACTCAAACAGCTGCAATATCTAAATTATCTGATGATGTGCGGTCTCTTACTCAAAAAATAGGATTATTGGAAAGCAGAATACGGGAATTAGAGGATAAAAATGAAGAAATATAATACAAATCATACGTTTGCAATTTGTGCTTATGGTGAAAGTGAATATTTAGAAGAGTGTATCAGTTCTTTGTTGAATCAGACTGTAAAAACTAATATATTGATTTCAACATCTACCCCATCAGAATATATTTGTAAGATGGCTGAAAAATATGAATTACCTTTATGCATTAATAAAGGAGAGCATGGTATTACACAAGACTGGAATTTTGCGTATGAACATGCAGATACTGATTATGTGACTATAGCACATCAGGATGATATATATGATAAGAGATATGTTGAATGTCTTCTAAATAATGTTAGCAAAGTCAGTAGACCTTTAATTTATTTTACAGATTATGCTGAAGTTAGGGATGGGGCTATAGTGACAAATAATAAATTATTAAATACAAAGAGGATTTTGCTAGCACCATTAAGAGCAAAAGTGTTATGGAGTAATAAGTGGATAAGAAGAAGAATATTATCTATTGGATCTGCTATCTGCTGTCCTTCCGTGACCTATTTTAGACCTAATTTGCCTTCACCATTGTTTTTAAACGGTTTTCGTTCATGCGAAGATTGGGAGACTTGGGAGAGAATTTCTAGGCTTAAAGGTGCATTTGTTTATAATAAAAAGATACTTACTTATCATAGAATACACGAGAATTCAGAGACATCTAAAATTATTCATGATAATAAAAGAACAGAAGAAGACTTTATTATGTATAGAAAGTTTTGGCCAGAATGGATTGCTAAAATATTGATAAAAAAATATGCATCAAGTCAGAAATCAAATGATTTATAGGAAATAATTGTATGAAAGAAAGAAATTACTTATTTGACAATATTAAAGCACTAATGTTACTTTTAGTTGCTATTGGACACATTTTAGATGTATATATTGATGATGGAAATAATACGGTATTTTATATAGCAATGAAATATATATATTTATTTCATATGCCAGTGTTTGCATTTGTTAGTGGATATTTTACTAAAGATTTTGATAGAGCAAGAAATAAAGCAGTAAAGGGTGTGCTGATACCATATCTGATTTTGCAGACGGTATACGTTATTGTAGCAGCAATTATGATATATTTTGGGTTGGCGAAATTTAATGCAGGTGTATTTAATTATTCCATAATATTGCCTTCTTCAGCATTTTATTATTTGCTTGCCTTGTTTGCGTGGAAACTGATAGCAAAAGATATTATGTCATTAAGGTGTCCGCTTGTGATTTCTTCAGTTTTGGGATTATTAATTAGTTTTACAAAATATGATGATTTTCATATGGGATATGGTGCTGTTTTTTCTTTGTTGATATTTTATGTGCTTGGAATTAAGTGTACCGAGAGTATGATAAATAAAATACGAAAAGTACCACATGTTATAGCTGTTTTTGTGTTGCTGCTAGGAGTGGTTCCAGCTAGTGTTTGTCCATATTCAATTCACAGTATTAGACTTAATTATGAATCAGAAGGGTTTACAAATATAGAAGGAATGTTATGGAGATGTTTGTTTTATATAGTAGCTATAGTTATGGGAATGGCTATTATAAATTTGTTGCCGGCAACTAAAACTTTCTGCTCAAAAATTGGTATGCGTGCTATTTTGGTATATGGTGGATCAACTTTTTTTGCACCATCAGGGTATGTATTAATTTGCAATTTATTGCATTTGGATAGAAATAATATGGTGAATGCACTTGGAATATTAATATTTTCAATTTTGATATTATTTGTGTGTTCAAGTGATATAATAAATAATATATATCAGTTTATTTATAATAATATTATAGGATTATTATTTAAAAATACTTCACAATTGGAGAAATAATATTATGCGAGAATATGATAATGAGACATTAACTAAAGTTCAAAAAGCAGAGCTTGGAATATTGCGTGATTTTGTTGATTTATGTGAAAAAAATAATTTGACATATTTTGGAATTGCAGGAACAGGAATAGGCGCAATAAGGCATGGTGGATTTATTCCATGGGATGATGATATCGATGTAGCAATGCCAAGAGATGATTTTGAACATTTTGTTGATATTGCAAAGAGACAATATAGCGATAAGTATATGATAATGAATGGTATTGAAAATGAAAACTATCCATTGTTGACAACTAGGTGGATGTTAAGAGGAACGGAATTTGTTGAGGAACCTCTTAAAAACATTAAATGTCCATTAGGTATATTTTTGGATATTTATCCATTAGATAAGATTCCTGATGATGAAAAATTATTTAGGAAACAGGCAAGAAAGGCTTTTATATATAGTAAATTATTAATACTTAGAAGTATACCGTATCCTGTTTTGGGATTTGGTGGGATAAAGGCAAAAATTGTACATGCTATTTGTGCAATTGTAAATGTATGTATGAGAATATTACATATTTCCAAAAGAAAATTATATGATAAATGTTTAGAGATTAGTACTATGTATAATAAATTGGAAAAAACAGAGAGAATTGATTTCTTATGTGATACAACAGCATATTTGAATATTCATTATATAAGTGATATATATCCGTTGAAGAAAATAAAATTTGAAGACATGCAAATAAATTTCCCTAATAAAATTGAAAAAAATTTAACGGAAGCATATGGCGATTTCATGAAATTACCACCTGTAGAAAAAAGAAAAAATCACTATCCATATAAGCTAAAGTTTTGAAATAGGTGATTATTGAGATGCAAGATAATAAAAATATGAAAAAAAATGTAGCTTGGAATACAATAGGGAGTATTTATTATTCGTTTTGTCAATGGCTAATGACAGTTATAATAGTTTATTTAACTTCGGATTATGGTGTTATAGGAACGCTTGGGTTAGCTATGACCATAACGAATTCATTTACTACTATATCTTCATTTGGAATGAGAAGCTATCAAATTTCAGATTCTAATCATCAGTTTTCTGATTCGGAATATATTGCGAGCAGAAGAATAACAGCAGTAGCAGCATTTGTATTGTGTGCAATTTATGTGATTATAATTGGTACAAATATTAAAGAATTAATTTGTATATTATCTTATATGCTATTAAGACTTGTTGAGTCAACTGAGGATGTATGTCAAGGCATTTTGCAGATTTATTGGAGATATGATATAATAGGAAAATCATATATATTGCGTGGAACTCTGCAAATATTTTTATTTGTGTTATGTTTTTTACTAACAAATAATTTGACAATAACTTTTTTAGTAATGTTTTTCAGTAATTTTATCGTTTTGATTTTATATGACAAAAGAATTGTAAATAAAATAGCAAATGTTGTTACAATAATATGGTCAAATAATTTGATACGGTTATTTAAAGAATGTGCAGTACTGGTAGTTTATTATTTTATGGCTAATTCACTTGCAACAGTAGTTAGAGTTAGTATAAAGAATCACATGGGGCAGGATTTACTGGGGATTTATTCAACAGTTGCATCACCTACAGTTATAGTACAGTTACTAGCGAGCGTAGTATTTTCTCCATTTTTGCCTTTATTTGCAAAAGCATATAATAGTGGAAATAAAAAACTGTTTTCACAATATATAAAAAAGATTGTAGTATGCATTATTATAGGATTTATATTTGTAAATATTGCTACAATATTGTTTGGAAAGTGGGGATTGCAAATATTATATAATAGTGATATAGCATCTCATTATGAATTATTGTTACCATTGGTGTGGTGTACTTTTTTTGCGGCAGCTGTATGGTTATTTGCGGGTACATTGATATCAATAAGAGCAATCAAACCACTTGTTTGTGGTATAACTATTGCCTTTTTTATTAACTATGTACTAAGTGATTTATTAGTCACTACATTTGGATTAAATGGTGCAAGCTATTCACAGGTAATATCAGAGGTCTTATTGATGTTCTATTTGTTTGTAATAGTTATGATAAAGAAGAATCAAATCAAAGAGGTTAACGAAGGATGAAGGGATTTAGAAAATATGATGATATGACATTAGATAAACTGAAAAAAGAACTAATTGATATTTTTGAAGTGTTTGACAGTTTATGTAAAAAATATGATATAAAATATTTTGCAACAGGTGGAACTTTGTTGGGTGTGGTAAGACATGGCGGCTTCATTCCGTGGGATGATGATTTAGATATAGGTATGCTCAGAACTGAGTATGAAAAATTTATAAAAATACCTCATAGTGAATTTGAGGGATATGGATTATGTGCACCAGAGATTACACCGGGCGGTTATTATAGTTTTGTGACTAAATTCTACAAAAAAGACACTAAGTTCATTACGCCAATTAGCTATGCTGATAATAAAAATGATATGGGCATTTTTATTGAATTATTTCCATTTGATGATGTACAAGAAAACCTGTTAGAAAAACAAAAGAAGAGAGTTAATAGAATAAAGGCATTGTATACGACAGCCGCATGTGAGCATATAATTGTTTTTGATGTGGGGCTGAAAGGTATAATTAAGAAAATGGCTAAAAGGATTATAAAGATATATGTGTCATTGACTCATAAAACTTTGGAATCCCTTACAAAAGAGTATATAGATGTGGTTGATACCGCAATTGAAACTGAAAAAGCATATGCATTCTCGGATGTTGGACATTTAATAGCTAAGGAAGGTGTGGAATCACCTGTATATAGAAAGTTTGAAAATATACAAATGCTTGTACCCAGTGATTATGATATGGTATTAAAAGGATTGTATGGTTCAAATTATATGCAACTACCACCAAAAGAAAAAAGGTGGAATCAAGCTCCAATGTATATAGGATTTTCAGATGGATCCGCTGTTGATTTCCAAAATAATGGCTAAAGGAGCAAATTTAAAGAATGAAGAAGGTTATTACATATGGAACGTATGATATGTTACATAAGGGACATATTAGATTGTTAGAGAGAGCAAGAGCTTTAGGTGATTATTTAATTGTAGGCGTAACATCGGATACATTTGATAGGGCTAGAGGCAAAATAAATGTTAAACAGTCACTTCAGGAGCGAATGGAGGCAATTAAGGCAACGGGGTTAGCTGATGAGGTGATTGTAGAAGAGTATGAAGGCCAAAAAATAGATGATATAAGAAGATATGATATAGATATATTTACAGTGGGGTCTGACTGGAGAGGAAAATTTGATTATCTGAAAGAGTATTGCGAGGTGTGTTATCTCGAAAGAACAAAAGGAATTTCAAGTTCTGAACTGAGAACTGAAGAAAGAAAAATAAGAATAGGTCTTATAGGCGATTTAGCCTCTGAAATAAATAAGTTTGTTAATGAAAGTAAATATGTTAATGGAGCTGAAGTAGTAGGGATATATAATCCGCTAGGAACAGGAAAAATAGATACAATACAGGAGTTTAAGGATTTTGATGTGTTATTATCCACTGTGGATGCATTATATATTGCTATGAACTCTTTTAGCAGTTACAGATTTATAAAATCGGCTTTAAAGTGTAAGAAGCATGTATTGGTTGAATCACCAATTACAATGGAGTATTGCAAAATAGAAGAATTATTTCAGTTAGCTAAGGATAATAAATGTATCTTAATGGAATCAATAAAGACAGCATATTCTTTGGCATTTTCAAGACTGATTTTACTTGTTAAAAGCGGAATGATAGGTGATGTGATTTCTATTGATAGTACATGTACAAGTTTAAGGAAAAATAAAAAAGATAAAAGGGGCAGTCTTCAATCATGGGGACCATATGGGCTACTTAGTATATTTTCTTTTTTGGGTACAAATTATATAAAAAAAGAAATATATACAAAACTCGATTGTGAAGGTCATGACATATTCACAAAAATTAATTTCTATTTTGATGGTGCTGTGGCATCTATGAAAGTTGCGGATGGAATAAAATCTGAAGGAGAACTTATAATTTCAGGGTCAAAAGGTTATGTTTACGTTCCAGCACCATGGTGGAAAACAGATTATTTTGAAATTCGTCAGGAACACATTGAAGATAATAAGAGATATTTTTATCAATTGGAAGGTGAAGGTATTAGATATATGATAGTCTGTTTTTTGAAGGCTATTAAAACAGGTAGAGGAGACTTTTATATATCTAAAGATATTTCAAAGGAAGTGTCCAAAATTATGGATGATTTTTGCGGCAAGAAGAACGTAGTATATTTATGACACATTAAAGGATGGATAAAAATGAAAGTAAAACAAAATATGTTGAATTTTACAGTTGGACCGGTTATGTCCAATGAGAAAGTATTAAGAATAGCTAGTAATTCAGCACCTTATTTCAGGACAGCTGAGTTTTCAGAAATAATGCTACAAAATGAGCAAATGATGCTAGATAATTTAAATGCACCTGATGGAAGCAGATGTGTGTTTTTAACGACATCCGGAACTGGTGCTATGGAATCCGTTGTGATGAATGTTTTAAATAATAAAGATAAAGTGCTTGTTATAAATGGTGGAAGTTTTGGGAAAAGATTTTTGGAACTATCACAATTACATGATTTGGATACAACAGAAATAAAGGTTGCATTTGGACATCAGATAAGAAGTGAACAGTTGGAATATTTCAAAAATAAAGGGTATACTGCTTTATTGGTTAATATGCATGAAACTTCATCAGGTAATCTGTACGATATGAATTTAATCGCATCATTTTGTAAATGCAATGGAATTCTATTGATTGTGGATGCTATAAGTTCGTTTATTGCCGATGAAGTAGATATGACAGAGTTAAATGCTGCTGTTGTAATAACAGGGTCGCAAAAAGCGTTAGCTGTGCAGGCAGGAGTATCAATAGTTGCTTTAAATAGAGAGGCTTTAGAACGTGTAAAGTCTAATAAAGAAAAATGTATGTATTTAAGTCTTAAGGAGGCTTTGCTGAACGCTGAGAGAGGACAAACCCCATTTACTCCAGCAGTTACTACATTGTTACAAATAAATGAACGTTTATTTGAAATAAATCAGGATGGTGGAATTTTAAATGAAAGAAAGAAAATCATAGCTAGAGCGAATGAATTTAGAAAGTTTATTTCAGAATTCCAATTTAAATTTGTGCCGGAGAATATGTCAAATGCGGTAACTTGTTTAAAGACAGAGAAAGTAAAAGCAACGGATATTATAGCTCTAATGAAGGATGAATATAATATTTGGCTGTGTCCAAATGGTGGGGAGTTTAAGGAACAAGTATTTAGGATTGGACATATAGGGAATATTACAGATTGTGATATGCAGAAATTAAAAGCTGCATTTATTGATTTGAAAAAAAGAAATATTATTTTTTAGATTTGAAGTTGAGGAAGAAAAAATGAATGTAGCAGTTGTTATAGCAGGTGGCTCAGGCCATCGTATGGGACAAGATATTCCAAAACAATTTATAAATGTGTATGATAAACCGGTTTTGATATACACGTTAGAAGGATTTCAAAAACATCCGCAGATAGACGCTATTGAGTTAGTGTGTATAGATGGATGGCATGATGTTGCATGGGCTTACGCTAAACAGTTTGGGATAAATAAATTAAAATGGATTATTTCAGGGGGAAATACAGGTCAGGAATCTATAAGAAATGGAATATTTAATCTGGAAGATAAGTGTTCAGAGGATGATATTATAATAATTCATGATGGAATAAGACCATTAGTGGATGAAACTGTTCTTTCCGATGTTATAGTGAAGTGTGAGAAATATGGTAATGCGGTTACTTCAATGCCATATAATGAACAAATATTTGTTGCAGATGATGATATTTCGACTGTGAAATATATACCAAGAGAGACATTGAGAAGAGTATCAACACCTCAGGCATACAAATTTGGAAAGATTGATTGGGCGTATCATGAGGCATTTGAAAATGAAATTGGTATTTATGGATCATCATATGCGAATACAATGATGGTAGAACTTGGTGAAAGGTTATATTTTGCAGCAGGCTCAGATAAGAATATAAAACTTACAACTAAAGATGATTTGGAAATGTTTAAAGCTTATCTAAAAGCTGATAAAGATAATTGGCTGAAGTAGATTGTAATGGAGAAATGTATGAAATGATAGATAATGAATTATATTATGATGATGTAAAGTACGTTGCCAATCTGGAACTACCTTGGGAGAAAACTAAAGATAGTACTGTGATGATAACTGGAGCAAGCGGTTTAATTGGAAGTGCATTAATTGATTCGATTATGTATCGAAATTTGCATAATGAAATGAACTGTACGATATTTGCTATAGGAAGAAATGTTGAAAAGGCCAAACAAAGATTTTTCGGTTATTGGGATAATGATTGTTTTAACTTTATTGTTCATGATATTAATTTACCGCTGGACGATATTCTACCTAATAAGATAGATTATATTATTCATCTGGCAAGTAATACTCATCCTGTGGCTTATGCAACAGACCCAATTGGAACAGTTACTGCAAATATTATTGGAACAAATAATTTACTTGAGTATGCTGTAAAGCATAAAACAAGAAGGTTTATGTTCGCTTCATCAAACGAAATATATGGTGAAAACAGAGGAGATGTAGAATTCTTTGATGAACATTATTGTGGTTATATTGATTCTAATACATTACGAGCCGGGTATCCTGAAAGTAAACGATGTGGTGAGGCACTATGCCAAGCATATCTAAAGCAAAAGGAGCTTGATGTTGTTATTCCAAGATTGACTAGATCATATGGGCCAACAATGCTTATGTCTGATACAAAGGCGATATCTCAATTTATAAAAAAGGGAATTGATGGAGAGAATATTGTACTAAAAAGTGAAGGAACACAGTATTATTCATATACTTATGTAATGGACGCTGTTGCCGGATTGATCACAGTGTTGCTCAAAGGCGATAGTGGTAATGCATATAATATCGCAGATGAAAGTGGTGATATTATGCTCAAAGATATAGCTTCTATTATTGCTACGTATGCAGATAGAAAAGTCGTTTTTGAGCTGCCGGATGAAGTTGAGAAAGCCGGATATAGTACGGCAACTAAGGCAAGATTGGATGGTAATGAAATTAGAAAGTTGGGATGGAAACCTAGATATGATTTTAAAGAAGGAATTATTAGGACAATGAATATTTTGAGACAAATACAATAAGGAATGATGAAAAAAAGAGTCTTTAAATATGAACTGTTTTATTGTACCTTTGTGCCATCACTTCTTGTTGAGTTATGTAAGCACTTGATATATGAGATTTTCAGTGAAATCAATGAGATGATCAGTGCATACAATACACTGGATTTTCTTATACTGGATGGAGAAAGTTATCAGGATACAGATGAAAAGGGGATGGTCTGGATAGAAAAGATGTGTTTTGATGCCTATAACGAAAGAGATATTCTCATCGCAACCGCTGAGCGGTATTTCGAGAGAATGTGTCATTATCCGGAAAGTATCCCAGCAGAAAAATCTACAGGAACAGAAATAACTTTGCCTATTGCAGAGCGTATAGAATCCACTTATCAGGGCCGTATCTAGGAAGACCAAAAAAAACAGTGTACCTGACCAAAAGACAGAATACAAAGATAATGCTGATAGAATCGCAGTGGAAAGAGAACTTGACTTTGTGAAACAAAAATACGAGTTAGGTTTGATTACCAGCAAGCTAGATGAGACAACGAGAAACTCCATAGCGCAGTCGGTCATAGCAATGAATGTGAATCAAATAAGCAGATTCCTTTTGCACTTAATTTTCGATGGTTTTTCAAGGTGCAAACAGTATGAATTCATGCTGATTAATATACAAAACAACAACGCAGAAAATTTAGCGTGTTGTTAAGCAGTCATTATATAGTTTTAATGTATAAAGGAATATAAGATTATGGATAAGATAGCAGTATTAATACCATGTTATAATGAATCAAAAACTATTGAAAAGGTGGTTACAGATTTTAGAAAACAGCTCCCTGAGGCAGTAATATATGTTTATGATAATAACTCAACAGACGGAACTGATGAGATTGCGAGAAAAGCAGGTGCTGTTGTAAGATATGAATTTCAGCAGGGAAAAGGAAATGTAATAAGACGTATGTTTGCTGAAATTGATGCACAGTGTTATGTAATGGTTGATGGAGATGATACATATCCGGCAGATCAGGTTAAACAGATGGTGGATAAAGTCCTTATTAATAGAGCTGATATGGTAGTTGGGGATAGGCTTTCTTCTACTTATTTTGAAGAGAATAAGAGACCGTTTCATAATTTTGGTAATTCCATAGTGAGAGCAAGTATCAATGCATTGTTTAAAAACGACATAAAAGATATTATGACGGGTTATAGAGCCTTCAGCTATAGATTTGTTAAGACTTTCCCGGTTCTTTCTAAGGGATTTGAAATTGAAACAGAGATGAGTATACATGCTATTGACAAAAATATGTATGTAGAAAACGTAGTTATAGAGTATCGCGATCGTCCACAAGGAAGCGAATCTAAATTAAATACTTATTCTGACGGATTTAAAGTAATTAAAACAATTATAAAATTATTTAGAACTTATAGACCGATGGGATTTTTTGGATTGATTAGTGTCATACTATTTTTGTTAGCAATGGTTTTTGTTATACCGGTTGTGGTTACTTATGTGAAAACAGGGCTTGTTCCTAACTTCCCTACACTTATTGTTTGTGGATTTGCTACCATTGCAGCAATACAGTCTCTGTTTGCAGGTCTTATATTGCAAACAATTTATCAAAAGAACAGGCAGGACTTTGAAATGGTTTTATATCGTGTGACTAAAGAAGGAAAGTGTGATGAAGAGTAGAATCAATAACCTAATTAAATGGCGATGGCTTATTGCATTGATTGTTTTTATATTATGTCTGATATTTAAACTCCACGGATCCTCTATGGGAATGTACAATACTTTTTTACCTACAGTGACAGATCAAAAAGAAGCGGATAAATATTCAGTGATAGGAACTGACAGAGCTATTAGGTCAGATGAATGGGCTGTTCAGGTTCCTACATTCTTTTCTCAATATTATAATGATTATAATGTAATGAGTGAACAAATGAGTGTTGGTGGGGAAAACATGATATTGGATTACTTTGCACCTGTAAAAAGTATTGTTTCACTTGGAAAACCATTAAATTGGGGTTATTTATTCTTTGGAAATGAAGTCGGACTGAGTTGGTATTGGTGTGGACAGCTTATATTACTTTTTATGACAGCATTTGAGTTGTTCATGATATTAACAAATAGATGCGTAAAGGCATCAGTATTTGGAGCCTTTATGATAGCATTGTCACCATGTATTCAGTGGTGGTTCTTGCCGCATATGCCAATAGTTTTTTTATATGGAATGGCATTGTTTGATATAGGATATTATTTTTTTTCAGCAAAAAAGAAATGGCTCAGATGGCTTATGACTATAATTGCAGGCCCGATTGTACTTGGATTTGCGTTATCTATTTTCCCGTCGTGTCAGGTGCCGGTGGCTATTATAGTAGTAGTATTACTTATTATGTGCCTTATAAGAGATAAGCAAAGTATTGAATTTAGCCCAAAACAATGGTATAGAATAGCTATACCGATGGTTTTTGTCTGCATCAGTATGGGATATTTTATAATAAATTATTCCAATGATTTGATGGCAGAAATGAATACTGTTTATCCCGGAAAAAGAGTTAGCGTAGGTGGAGATAATGGTATTACAGATTTGTTTACAGCATTATCTAGTATATTTCTTCCATATCGTGATATAAATGTGGCAAATAATTCTGAGGCTTCTACTTTTATACAGTTTGCACCATTTTTTATAGTCCTATTTCCTAAAATAGCAAGATTCTATAGAGAAAAAGATGATAGGGATCTATTGGTTGGAAAAGCTATTTTTATAATAATATTGGTGCAGATATTTTTTATGTGTGCTGGATTTACTACAATATTATCGCAAATCACCTTTTTTAAATATATCAATCGTATGAAAATCCCATATGGATGGCTTGCTGTTATATTTACAGTGTGGTGTATATATGCAATTTGGAAATATAACGGACAGATGTTCAAGAAATGGGAGAAAATTTTGTATCCATGTCTGTTTGGGGGATTATATTGTACATTTATTACAGATGAATTGACACAATATGTTTCAGTAAAGTATATTCTGGCTGAAATAGTGCTTTTTGTATTTATCCTAATATCTGTGATGATCCAATTAAGAAAATTGACGAGTTGTTTAATAATTGGCGTTATGTGTATAGCTGGCATTACTGTTAATCCTATACGTCATGGAATTTCACCTATAACAAATCATCCTATAAGCCAATTTATTGAATCAACATCAAAAAATAAGCCTGATGCAAAGTGGATAGCTGTTGATGTGAATTTTACACTTAATAATTTTATAATGGCTAATGGTGCACAAGTCGTAAACGGTACAAATTTTCTTCCGGATTTCGATAAGTGGAAACTGTTAGATAAAACTAATTTATATGAAGAGTCTTGGAACAGATATGCCCATCAGCTTGTCACAATTGTTGATGATAGTACATCGGTTGCATTGGAACAGAATGATTTAATTCATGTTTATTTGAATGTGGAAGATTTGAAAAAGATGGATATTGAGTATGTGTTTACTCAGACAGATATTTCGAGCCAAATAGCTGAACATAATATGGGATGTGATGAAGTCTTTGAACAAGATGGATATCATGTTTACCAGATAAGTTATAATTGAAAGCAGTAGGTATAAAAGATGGAAAAAGATATATTTGATAAACTAATGGAATTACCTATACTTAGGATTTTCAATCCATTTTATAAAAAATATAAAGAGCTGCTTCTATATTTGTTTTTTGGAGGATTGAGTTTTATAGTCAGTATAGCAACCTATGCGCTGTTCAATGTCGGAATGAATATCAACGAGCTGATTGCAAACGTATTATCGTGGATTATAACAGTTATGTTTGCGTTCCTGACTAATAGAGTATGGGTTTTTCAATCTACGACAAATGGTGTTGCTGAGTTTGTCAAGCAGATGTTGGTGTTCTATTCAGGGCGAGTTATAACACTGGTTGTTGAGGAAGTGATACTTCTGGTTTTCATCACATGGCTTGGCTTTAATAGCATGCTGATTAAGGTGATTGCGCAGGTTATTGTTATTCTGCTTAACTATGTGATCAGTAAGCTGGTAGTGTTTAGGAAGAAAGAGTAAGCGAAAAGAAGGGTAAAATGTGATAAAATCACATATAAATAGAAAAGGAGAATTGAAAACGCCTTTGAAAAGTGATAATATGTGATTGAATCACAAAAAAAGAAATGGGGAGGCGCAACATGTTAGTAAGGTTTTCTGTAGAAAACTATCGTTCTTTTAAAAAAAGACAAGTGTTTTCCATGGCAGCGGGCAAACATACAAGGCATAAAGAACAGATTGTGTCTATAAATGGTAAAAGACTATTAAAAGCAGGAATACTATTTGGTGCTAATGCTGCTGGAAAAAGTAATTTAATAAAAGCTGTTAATTTTTCAAGGAAGGTAGCATTGAAGCAGATTACAGCAGGACAAATTGCTAATCGCAATTTCAGAATTGATGGTAGTTCAATTAACAGACCTGGTGTATTTCAATATGACTTTTGGCAAAATGGTCATTTCTATTCTTATGGATTTGCGATATCATATATTGATATAAAATTTGTTTCTGAATGGTTATATATTATTGATGGCGACAAAGAAAAAGTCATTTTTGAAAGAAATGAAAAACATGAAATAACTACAGATATTAGATTTGCAAATAAAGAAAATCGTCAAAGATTTGAGATATATGCGGAAGATGTTGTTGCCGAAAAGTCATTTTTATCGGAGATCACAAGCCATAAGTTAAGTGAAATTGATGAGTTTCTTCCGTTTTTTGATGTTAAGAATTGGCTCAATTCATTAATTATTATTTTCCCACAAACAAGATTTAACGATTTTCGCCAGTTTATGATGAATGATACTCTAGAATCAATGGGGAAATTATTAAATTATTTTGATACAGGAATTGATTCATTAAATGGTAAAGAACAATCGATGGATGAAACATTTAGTTTTTTACCGGAAGAAGTAAGAGATGAAATTAAAGGTGATGTTTTAGAGGCTTTTGATAAGGATGAAGATTCGAATCAAGTTACATCTGTCGAAATAACTATTGCAGGAAGAAGATTTAGCTTTTCAAAAAATCCAAGTGGAGATATTACAGCTGCTCAACTTAAGATGAATCATGGAAATTCCAATGATTTATTTGAACTAAAAGATGAGTCAGATGGAACAAGACGTTTATTCGATTTACTCCCTCTTTACAAAAAAGCAAATCAAAATTTTATTATTTTAATTGATGAGTTAGACAGAAGCTTTCATACAAAGCTAACGATTGAATTTATTCAAAAATTTTTCGAAAAGACGGTAGGGGCAAAAACACAGTTGATTGCTACTGTACACGATTCAAATGTGATGAATTTAAATTTACTTAGGCAGGATGAGATTTGGTTTGTAGAGAGAAAAGAGGATCATAGCTCAGAAATATATTCATTAAATAAATTTCAGGAACGATTTGATCGTACAGTTGCAAAAGACTACTTACTTGGCAGGTATGGAGCTGTTCCTAATTTTGGAATTGATCCATGGGAATACGAGGGAGAACAGAATGGCTAATACATTCCGCTTAAAATCAACAACTATGTTTTCGAGAATGGATGATGATATAAATGAGCAACCATTGAGAATAGTATTTTTATCTGTTGAAGGAAATAAAACAGAGCGACAGTATTTTGATTATGTAGAAAAGTACAGAGGTAAACTCGGAATTAAGGCTGCTGTTCATATTCACACGTTACAAAGGGCTAAAAGGGATAACTTGAGTGCACCGGAGAATGTGTTAGAGTTGCTGGAAGAATATCTTGTAATCAGAAAAAATGATGGTTTGCCTGAAAGATTAAGAAGTGTTATTCCACAAAGATATTCAGAGGAATTCATAAATTGTTATTTAAGGTCAGAATTAAATCCTCAAGATGATAAGGTTAAAGAATTCGAGAGTATTTTGGCTGAAGTCGGTTATGATGTAGTTTCTTTGGAATTATTTAAAAGAGTTTAAAGGTAAAAATGATGTATTTGGAATAGTACTGGATAGGGATTATAAATCACATTCAGTATCACAAATGAAAAAGATTGCGGAGCAGTGTGAAAAAAATCATTATAAATTGTTTATTACTACACCATTATTTGAATTTTGGCTATTATTGCATTTAATAGATATTGATAAATTGTCCGAAGAAGAGTTGAGAAACATAAAAGTTAATGATGGAATTTCAGAGAAACATACGTATACAAGTAAAATGGTATCAGATATAGCAGGACATTCAAAAAGTATAAGTGAAAAAATATTTTTACAAACGTATTTATCTAAAATAGACTATGCAATTAGTCAGTCAAAGAAGTTAAATACAGCTATAGACGCACTTATTGGTGAGGATAAAACTGAAGAAACTAAGATGGGAAACATAGGTACTAATCTTCATGAATTATTTGAATTGTTAAGAACAGATAAGGATTTATAAAAATATGGGAATGGTAAGTATTATATTAGGATCGGCAGTCATTGCAGCATTCGTGTCGGGTGTTTTTTCTTTATATATTAACCAGAGAGATAGTCAATTATCATATATAACAAAAGAAAGAATAAAAAAAATTAAAGAATTGAAAAAAATAGTATTAAAATTGGGATATGCATCCTATGAGGAAACTATAGCATTATTACCTAGATTGAAAATGAATATTAGTGCGTATGGTAATTCGAAAAATAATCTTAGGTATTCAGAAGATCTACATATATGGGAATTGATGAATAAAATCGAAAAAGATAAAAATGATCCTGAAAAGTTTCGAAATGAAAAGCAAGGTTTAATAGATTATATAAGCGCTTTAGTAACATATTACGATCAATCATCACTAAGAGATGTAAAAGGAAATTGGTATGATAAGGCAACGGTAGTATTAAGCGCAATTGATATAATCTTTGGATTTATTCCTTTTTTTATAGATAATAATAAAGATAAATTATTATTTGGTATGGCATATAATATTATAGCAATACCAATGATAATAATAATTATTATATTGCGTTATAAAGAAAAAGATATCATTCTTATTAATAGTAAAAAGTATAGAAAAAAAACAAGATTTCATAGATATATAGTATGTATTATTTTAATGGTTATAACTATTCTTAGCAGTGTTGCCATCTTTACTATAACAATAAAGGGAATTGTTTCTACTTTTAATATAGAGAATTTCGAAACGGAATTAATTTTATCAGTAATGATATATATTGGAATAGTGTGCCTACAATATTTTGGTCAGATGGATATGCTAATTGAGGATATTAAATATTTTGATTTAATTGATGACATACGAGAAAAGTATATTGAGGAGAAAGAAATATCGAAAAATACTAATAATGTTCAAGAAAAATTTGATATTGAAAATGCTATAAAGACATTTAAGAATATAGCTATAGAGAATGGAACATATACTGCATGGAAGGAGAGCATACAGAAAGAATTAGATGGGCTTGAACAACATCAGTTAAATGATTTAAAAGTGATTCTACAGTTTGAGTTGGAAACTTTTAATAAACCAGATAAATTTGATTTGAAATCAATTGTCTGCAATGTGTTATTACCAGTATTCCTAGGGGTGATCATAGCAATATATACTATTTTTAACAATGAGCAAAATTATTCATTAGTTTTTAATATCAGCATGGATATATTTATATTAGTGTTAATCTTGATAATGTTGGCTGTTATTATGGAACATTTTAAAAATAAGAAAACAAAAACGAAAACATTTGCAGTTGAGAAAATTTTGGAGATCATCGAAGATACGGAAAAGTAGACGTAACACTATTAATTTTATGAGGCGTTTTAAATGTAGTACGATTTGACGGATGCATATGATGGAATCAATTTTTATAAGAAGTATAAGAATAGATAGGGTTACACATTTAGAAAATATAGATATAAATGTTTGTGATTGTGAATGTAAAAATATTATAATAACCGGTAAAAATGGTAGCGGAAAGACAATCTTATTGGATTAAATCGCGACATTTATAAATTCTGTTACATTGAAAGATGATTTAGATTTTTTTAATGAACGATACAAAAATGAAACCGCAGGAATATGGTTGGAATTTAATAAATCGTTTGTCGAAATTAAGAGATTATTTGAGGCGGGTAAATTTGTTACTGCTTATCACAAAGCTGACAGAGTGTTTTCATCTATTGAGCCGGAGCATGTAGAAAAAGTTAAGCTTAAAACAGGATATTCAATCAATGATACTCCAAGGAAAGAGTTTATAAAATATTTGTTGGATTTAAAGATGACGCAGGCTTTGGCTATTTCTAATGGAAAGTTAGATAAAGCGGATAATATATCAAAATGGTTTAATAATTTTGATAATTTACTAAAGCAGATATTTGATGATGAATCGGTGAGAGTGGATTTTGACGAGGACACATTCAAATTTTCTATTGTTATGGATGGAAGGAAAAAGTTTGACTTTAATACGCTTTCAAGTGGATATGCAGCTATCCTCGATATTGTTGTTGATTTAATTATTCGTATGGAGAACCAATTAAATAGATCGTTTGATTTTGATATTCCGGGTATTGTATTGATTGATGAGATTGAGACTCATTTACATCTGGAATTGCAAAGAAACATTATGGGGCTATTAACTACGATATTTCCAAATATTCAGTTTGTAGTATCCAGCCATTCTCCATTTATTCTTAATAGTTTGGAAAATGTCGTCATATATGATCTGGAAAAGAAAATATGTGTAAAGAATGGTCTGGCAGATATTCCGTATAGTGGAATTGTAGAAGGGTATTTTAAGTCAGATGAATTATCCAATGAGTTAAGGGATAAGTTTGAAGAATATAAAGAGTTGGCAGGTAAATCGTTAAGGAAAGAATCGAAGGTGGTGCAAACGAAAAAGCAGTATTGAG